>Ga0180438_10000035_pt1 | contig 272827 bp, 228 predicted proteins | sample SS_ome_12_FD_132455 | JGI IMG/M metagenome (GOLD analysis project Ga0180438, IMG submission 132455) | Hypersaline lake sediment archaeal communities from the Salton Sea, California, USA - SS_3_D_2 metaG | ecosystem: Environmental > Aquatic > Non-marine Saline and Alkaline > Hypersaline >...
CAACGTGATGGGTCAGGCGGTCTGTGATCTGGTGGATGAGACGCAGGAGGCCGGGGAGCACACGGTCACCTGGCAGGGTGTGGACGGGGCCGGGCGGGCGGTGGCCAGCGGGATCTATTTCTACCAGCTGGTCGCCGGCCAGTTCGTCGAGACCCGCAAGATGCTCTTGCTGAAGTAAAGGGGGGTCGATCATGAAACGGAGATACATGAGCGGTATCGTCCTGATCGTTCTGCTCCTGCTGGTTTTCTCGGCGGCTCAGGCCGGTCCGCAGCGGCTGATCCTGGACCACCAGGGGCTCAGGACGGCCCTTTTGCCGGCCGGGTCCGGTTTTCTCAGTTATCAGGGGTCCCTGGTGCATGCCGCCGATTCCACGGCGGTCACCGATACCCTGGAGATGACCTTCGGGATATACGATTCCGAGACGAAAGGCAAGCAGCTATGGCACGAGACCATCGAGGTTCAGGTGAGGGGGGGACTGTTCAGCGTCCGGCTGGGGGAAGCGACCCCGTTTCCGGAGGATCTGTTTAACGGCCAGAGCTGTTTTCTCCAGGTCCAGATCGAGGCGCAGATACTGGAGGTCCGCCAGGAGATCGGCTGGGCGGCCCACAGCCACTGGAGCCGGACCGCCGACGAGCTGCTGGGGCTCGACCTGAACGATCTGGACGACCGCTGGGTCAAGCAGGAGGATCTGGATCATCTGGATGCCGCCGACGGCGATCCGGCCGCCGCTCTCCACGTCGATGATGAGGGCAGAGTGGGCATCGGGACGGCGACTCCGGAGCACAAATTGACCGTGTCCGGAGACAGCGCCAGAATCGCGATCATCGGCACGGATAAGAGTCCGGAGATGATTCTGAAAAGCGCCCTCGACTCTGACGATCAGGCCTGGAAAATCTCCAAGAACCTGTCCAGCCAGCGCCTAATCATGCAGAATGGCGCCTCTGCCCAGGTCGTCGTGGAGGGCCCGGTGCCCTATGTCGGCATCGGGAAAGAGGATCCGGAGTATACTCTGGACGTGGACGGGGAGGTGCGGGCCACCGCCTTTCGCGGCGACGGCTCCAACCTGACCGGGATCAGCGGCACCACCGACAGCGACTGGCAGGTGACCAACGGGGACATGCACAGTCTCCCGTACGGCAACGTCGGCGTGGGGACCGATACCCCAGCCGGCAAGCTCCACGTGGTCGGCCCCGACGGTAACTATTCCATCATCGGCGGCCCGGGATATGGCGTCTATGGTCGGTACGTCTCGGGCGACAACTACGGCTACCTGGGCGGCCCCGATCACGCCGTCTTCGGGTATGCTTACAACTTCAAGGAGGAGGATCAGCTTCCCACCAGCGTCAGCGCGGTCTATGGGCAGGCCGAGGGTGGGGCGGCCAGCGGAGTGTATGGCATCGACACCGGCAGCGGGAACTTCGGCGTGCTGGGCCACCCCGATTATGCCGGATATTTCAGCGGCGACGTCGAGATCACGGGAGATCTGGCCATCGGCATCGCGCCCTCCGCTTATCCCCTCAATGTGCATGGCATGGCCAACATGCTGGAGTTCAGCATGCCCACCGGGGCTGCCGCCGGCCATGTGCTCACCTCCGATGCCTCCGGGGTGGGCACCTGGCAGCTGCCCCCGTCCGGGCTGTGGACCGACCAGGGGAATTATATCCAAGCCAGCACCTCTCAGCCCTTCGATGTTTACGATAACGATCCCGTCTGGTGGGGACTCTGCTACATAGGGGACTCACAGACCGGTGCGTCGACCCATTACATGAATGACGGGGCGGAGGTTTCTCACTGCTACAGCCACTGGTCTGCTCCCGATCTGTTCGGCACCTGGGCAACGGCCTTTAGCGACTCCAATGATATCGCCGTCTATGGATACGGCGAGGAATGGGGCGGATATTTCAGCTGCACCGGCGGTGGGGTGGCGGTGATGGGAGAAGGCAGCGATTCCACACGATACGGCTTGCTGGGTGCGCCGTCATATGGTGTGCTCGGCCAACACGAGAGTGGCCATGCCGGATATCTCGGCGGCAGTTTGTTCGGAGCCTATGGCTACAGCGGTCATAGCAGCCCCAATACGGCGGGTGCATACGGGTATCATGCCTCCGGCGCCGATGGCACCGGGTACTATTATTCTCAGACTCATTGCGGGACGCTGGGAAGAATGTTGTGGGGCGCGGATTATCACTGCGGCGTTCAGGGCACCAACTACTCGAACGATGCCGGCGTCCGCGTGTCCGGCGTTCAGGGGATCTTCTCCAACGATACCGGCATCTGGGGTTCCCTGGCCTATAAGACCTCCGGAAGCAATGAGTACGGTGGATATTTCACCAGCTACACCGGAGGCGGCGGCGGCAAAAGTTATCAGGACGACGACGCCTCCACCTCTGTCGGCCTGGGCGCCTGGGGAGACCTGTTCGGGGCCGACATCCATGGAAAGCTTTACGGCACTTTCACAGAGGGCGAACATTACGGGCTCTATTCCCATGGTCTGATCGTGCGGGACGATCTGGACCTTCATCTGCAGGACGAGGATACCGGTGAAACGACGGTACTGTACACCAACGTCTCCACCGATGTGACCGTCCAGACCAGCGGGTACTGCCGGCTGTCGCAGGGCCGCTGCGCGGTGACCTTCGATGAGAACTTCCGCCGGGTGGTCTCCTCCGAAACCCCGGTGGTGGTCACGGTCACACCCATCGGCAGCTCCAGCGGGGTCCACCTGGACCGGGTCGACCCCGGCGGCTTCATCGTGGTGGAGAACAACGCCGGCAAGAGCGACGCCCAAGTGGCCTTCATCGCCATCGGCCGCCGGGCGGGGTATGAGCACCCCGATCTGCCCCCGGAAGTGGTCTCAGCCGACTACGTCGACAAGCTCTCCCGGGGCCTGCACAATGACGCCGGCACCGCCGCAGCCGGTCAGGGACTGTACTACGCCGACGGCCGGCTCTCGGTCGGCCGGCATGCCTCCATGCTGCCCCGGCCGGACAAGTCGAAAGAGACCGGCGAGATGTCTGAGCCGCAGCTGCCCGCAACACCCCGGCGGACCGAACGAGGGAACACCGGCCAGGACAATCGAGTCCGGTGAGGACGTAAACCGGGGGAGGAGGAACCTGCCGGAAAAAACATCGATAGAGGAAAGTCTTTCCAGCGGGTGAGACGGTCATCGCTTCAAGGGCTGTCTCTCGACCGAAAACCTTTCATCGCAAAGGAGGTGTGCTGTGAAAGCAAGGACTGTGATGAGGTTCGTCACCCTGATGGCTCTCTTCTGCCTTGTGCTCCCGATGGCTGCAGATGCAGGAAAAATGGTGGATCTCGGCGGCCAGATCCGCGACAGGGAATTCTCCAAGATCATCCCCGGGCAGTTAAGCTACCAGGGTTTTCTGGCCGATGCCGGCGACTCCTCGGCAGTGACGGCTGCTCTGGAGATGACCTTCCGGCTGTTCGACTCCGAGACCAAGGGGGCCCAGCTGTGGTCTGAAACCCATCCGGTGGTGGAGGTCAGCGGCGGTTTGTTCCAGGTTCTGTTGGGCAGCCAGACCGCCTTTCCGGATGGCCTGTTCGACGGTTCGACGCTCTGGCTGCAGACCGAGGTGGGGGCCGAGATCCTGACCCCTCGTAAGCCTTTGGTCAGCACGGCATACAGCCACCGGGCCAACAGCGCGGAGATGCTTCTGGATTATACCCTGCCGGATCTGGACGATCGCTGGGTGAACGAAGGGCAGGCCAATAGCGTGACCGGTGCCATGGTCACAGATGGAGAGATCGTCGATGACGACGTCTCCGCGACGGCGGACATCGATCCCGGCAAGATCGCCGGCACGGCCTGGACGGCGGACAACGATGGAGCCGGCAGCGGTCTGAATGCCGACCTGGTGGATGGGCATCATGCGGCCGACTTCATCAATATGGACCAGTTGGATCATCTCGATGCCGCCGATGGGGATCCGGCCGATGCTCTGGTCGTGGATAACGAAGGCAAGGTGGGCATTGGTACCGCAACGCCGGCGACTGAACTCGATGTCAACGGTTCGGTAACCGCCACCACCTATTTCGGCGACGGCTCCAATCTCACCGGGATCAGTGGAACGGCAGATAACGACTGGACGATCGACGGCGACGATGTGTACCACGAGACGGGTAATGTCGGCATCGGGCTGACCATCCCCACTGCCAAACTCGACGTGGTCGGCACCACCCGGATCGGAAATCCGGTCGCCACCTTCACCAGCGCCGTGGGCGTGGGCGTCATCGCCAACGACGCCACCTTCACCAGCGTTCCTCTGGCGGTCGTCGATTCGGACATCGAGCCGATCCTGTATGCACGGGGGAATGGCACGGTGGGCATCGGCACCTTCAGTCCGGGGGCGACGCTGGAGGTGAACTACGATAACGCCTCCTCGATCACGCCGGCGATCGTGATCAACAATGACAACGCGGTTGGTCAAAGCGCGCTGGATTTTCAGTTCGCCGGCACGACCGACGCCCGTATCAGGATCGCAGCCACCGGCGGCCTGCACATCGGCACGGTGACCGGTGATCTCAATCTACTAACAAATGATACCCAGCGCTTGCACATCACCGGCAGTGGAAAGGTCGGTATAGGAACCGGCAGCCCGGGCAAGCTGCTGGATGTGGCCGGCGGCATTCGGGGGGATACGTTGTCCCTGGGCAGCTCCGCCAAGGCCGGCGTGGACGGTCAAATCTACATGTACGGCGACGGCTCGACGGTCCCCATAGTGGATATTCAGGACGATGGCAATGATGGTGGTGCGCTCTGGCTGAGAGATGCGTCAGGCCACACTCATGCGAGCATAAACCCGGACTTCGATGGCGACGGAGGATATTTCTATATGACTCGAAGTGCTTCCGGCATCGGCTTCATCGTCGATGGCAACGATGGCGGAACAGAGGAGCCGAGCGTTGAGATCCTCGGCTCGAGTCGATCGGCGTCGTTTCAGATGAAAGAATCGGGAGATGAATCTGTGGTTCTGCCCAACGATGCCATCTCGGATGTGGAGATGCTGGACGAGCCGGGCGTAGCCAGCGATCAGGCAGGAGCTGGTGGTACGGGTCTCACCGGTGGAGTTGATATTCTTCTCTCTCGAAGCATCACTGTGCCGGATAGCGGCTACGTTCTGGCCATCGGCACCGTGCAGCCTCAGTTCCTCCACGCGCATGACACCACCAGCTCGGCGAAATTTGGCGTCTCGGATGAGAGCAGCTCCTTTCCCATCAATCAGGATGTAGACATCTCTATTCCAGCGGCAAATCCGAGTGGATTGTATCAGCTCGCAGTCACGCCGCATGGGCTTTTCGAGGTCGCCCCGGGTTCACAGACATTCTATTTGTTAGCGGATGAATACTCGGGAGATTGGACCATCTACGATAAACAGTTGACCCTCGTCTATTTCCGCACGGCCTACGGAGATGTCTCGCCCACCAAATCCCAAGGTCCGAGCATACCCGACGATCAAGCCCCGCCGGTTGCGGCCTTGACCCCGGCGGACATCGCCGCCGAGCAGGCCCAGGCCAGGGCCTTCGACGCGGCCCGAATCGACCGGGAGCTGGCCGCCATGCGAGCGGAGTTGGAGGCCCTGAAGAGGCGAGTGGAGGATGAGGACAGGTAATGCCGGTTTGTGGCGTGAACCGAAGAAAAGGAATCCGATAGTGGAAATAAAAAGGCCCTCCCGATTGCTCGGGAGGGCTTTTTTTTAGAAAGACGGGTGCCAAAGCGCCGGTTCCAGAGGCTCTGTGTCGCTCTCTCAGCATCCTGAGCCGGAGAAAGCCGCCTCAAACGAATTGGCACCCGTCTATGAGAGAATCGGCGGCGATCAGATCCGCCCGCCGGGTCTTCGCTATCTGGCCTTCTGAGGGTTGATGGTGGTGTTGGACATCATCCGGTCGAACTCGCCCACACAGTTGGATTCCACGGACCGGTTGCCGCCCAGGTCCACCGCCTTGACCACATAAAAATAGTTCGCCGTGGTGTCTCCCGCCGCGCCGGCATCCAGATACTCGGTTCCGGCCGCAGTACCGATGGAATCCTGCACCGTCACCGGATCGATGCCCCGGTAGACGACATAGTAGTCCACGCCCCAGTTGTCAGCCACCGGACTCCACCACAGCAACAGATCGCCGGTGGATGATTTCGAGCCCGAGGAGATGTCCGCCGAGAGATCATCCACCCCGTCCGGCGGGATCAGATCGGCGGTGGCGAACAGGCTGTCGCTGATATCCTCCCCGGTGTTCTTGTGGGCATCGTAGGCCACCACCTTGACCACGGCGCTGTCGCTGTATGGCGGCGTCACGATCCATGAGAACGGCGGCAGATTGGGCTTCCCCCGGGTGATCACGTGGGGGAAGGTGCTTCCCCCGTCGGCCGAGAGCAGAATGGTCACCGAGTCGACCCCGGAAGGATCGGTGGCCAGCCAGTCGATATCGTGGGTGCTGCCCACCGGCCAGAATTCTCCGCCGTTGGGCGCCAGAACCTGGACCGCCGGTCCGGACTCGTCGCCCTGGAGCCATTCCAGGATCTTCTGCATCAGTTCCTCACGATCCTCGGCCGTGGGCACCGACTCGAAGGGGATGGCCGTGAAGACGACCATGTAGCCGCTGTCGCCCTCGGCCGGGAAACGAAGACCGCAGTAATTCTGCTTGTACGGCGGCGCCTCGATGTCGCCGAAGTCGGGCGCTCTGCCGTCTTTCGGCGGCCGCAGCGACTTGCTGCTCTTCTGCGCCGTGATCTCGAAGATGGCGGCAGACGAAGCATCGGGAACGATGTTGTCCGACCAGTTGTAGAACGGGTAGGACAGCACATAGCTGAGCCCGTCGGTGATCGGATCGCCGGGGATGCCGGCTACCTCCTCCACGCTGGTATCGCTGGTCCAGGAGGCCACGTGCAGGTAATTGCTGGAGAAGGTGGTCGGTGATCCGATGTCGTAGAGGTAATCCTGACTGGACAGATACAGGGTTCCCCCGCCGTCCAGATAAGACATCAGATTGGATTCATCGGTGGAGTTGAGGGTCTCGGAGTAATCGTCACCGGTGTTCCAGATAACGGTGATGTATTCCTCCATGGTCGTCACCGGCGGAGAGCCCTGGGTGTACACCGTCCAGATGTCGTACTCGACACCCAATCCGTCCATGGCGATGGTGAAGTAGGACTCGGTGGCGTCGCCGTTGTCGTCGTCCACGAACAGGACCTGGCGCATGCCGATGCGCACCGTGAAGGTGTCGACAAAGGTGAATCCCCTGGCCTCGGTGAGGGTCAGCTCCAGGTCGGCCTGATTGGGCGCCGGGCACAGCGGATCGACCGAGACGGTGAAGTCGGTCAAAGAGATGTCCTGCTCGCCCGGATCGAGATCCGGAAAGCCGGCCGCGTCGATGGTCACGGTCACGTAGGGATGCAGCGAGGCCAGCTCTCCGGTGATCCCTGTGGCCGCTGCGCCGCCGGTGTTCCTGGCGGTGATGGTCATGTCCACCGTCTCGCCGGGATCGATCCGGCCGTCGCCGTTGCCACCGGCGCTGTCGTCGATCTCGTTGTCCAGATAGGTCAAAACCGGTGCCCGGACCGTCTCACCGAAATAGGAGGGCCAGACCGAGTCGCCATCGGTGCACTGCAGGGCGAAACTGATGCTGTGGCCGTCCGGTGCCGCCGGATCGACGGCGAAGGAGAAACCTCCCGTGCCCAGGGCCGAGTCATCCGGGGCGATGGTCCCGTAAGCGTCGCTGGTGTCGATCAGGGTGACCAGGGGATCGGCCGTCTGCAGCTGCAGCTCACCGGTGACTGTGAAGGCGGTGTCCACACCGTAGTTCATCACCCAGAAGGGGAACAGCTCGATGGTCTCTCCGGGATTGATGATGCCGTCGCCGTTGCCGCCGGCGTCGTCATCGATGCCGTGGTCGTGATGGACCACGAAGGCGCCCTCCGGCGGCAGAACCGGCACGGTCTGGGCATAGCGATAATGGTCATATTTGGTGATGGTCACCAGCATGGTTCCGGGGACCGACTGCGGCGTGATCGGTACGTTGACCACGCTTCCGGTACCGTCGGCGGTGCCGATGATCTGGCCGTCCACGGTCAGAGCGATGACCGATCCGTCGTCGGCGGTGACCGGGAAGGAGGTGGCGCCGATATACAGCACGCCGGGATGGCTGACGGTCAGGCTCTGTGGCACCTGCGAGTACAGGGTGGTGAAGGCGTCGCCGTGCAGGTGAAACAGATGGTAGGTGACCTCCTTCTCGGTGGGGTTATACGGCCAGTTGGAGGCCTCCAGGAAATATTTCCCGGTGACATTGGCAAAGCCGGGGCGAAGGTTTTCAGGGCCGGCGTTCTTGGCCGCCGCCGAGGGATAGTCGGGCATGAATTCGGGCCACATACCATCGTACATGCCCCATACGAAGGTGTCGTTGACGAAGGAGTAGGAGGTCTCGCTGGCCCCGATCAAGCCCAGGGCCCCGTGCTCGATGCGATGGAACTTCTCGGTGAAGCATTCACTGGCCCAGTTGTACTTGCCGGTCAGGCAGTTGATCGAGAATACGAAGGGCAGCATGGTGTTGCTCAATCCGTCCAGATCCGTATTGGTGTAGTCCGGTTCGCCCCAGCCGTTCTCACCGCCGTGATCGCGATGCTGGACGATGAAACAGCCGCTGTTGATGTCGTTGTTCATCCGGGTGGCGTTCGCCCCCCAGTCGGTGAGGTGCGCCGGTGTCGAGGGAATATAGCCCAGCCCGGAGGGGCCGAAGTAGTCGACGATCATGTCAGTGTTGGCATTGGTGGACCACACGCTGCCGGGGGTTCCCGAGTAGATGGCGTACTCGCGAACCGGCGATTTGCCGTGTACGTTGGCCAAGAAACCGTAGATGACCTCAGAACAGAGGATGAACCATCGTTCGGTCTGCCAGCCGCCGGCGCAGACCGGATGATCATAAAAATCTGGATCGGTATAGGGATTTCTCTCGTAGTCTAAAAACTTATTGATCATCGTCTCCAGATCGGCGGCATCCTGGGCGGTGATGCGGGCGAAGTTCATCTCCGGGAGATCATCGCCATCCACGTCGGCATAGATGTTGTCCGAGACGCAGTAGCTGTCCCAGATGGGCGAGGTGATCCCATAGGCCTTGCCGGAGCTGGGATAATCGGACAGCAGCAGGACGGACACCGGAGGGATGTCCCAGGTGTTATACGCGGTGTTGATCCAGCTCTCGATGGCCGAGGACGAGGAGCCGGTCTCGGTGAGGGTGAAGGTCTCGGTGGAGATGCCCTGCAGGGTGCGCCAGTGCTTGATGGTGTCGGCCCAGGCGATGAAGTCGGGATCGTCCGGGGTGATGATGACGTACTCCCAGCCGGTGTCTTTGGCTCCGGCGCGCCGGGTGAAATTCACCGGTTCCAGTGCGGAGTAGTTAAGCAGATTGGCCCGCAGCACCGGCTCCCAGTAGCGACTGCGATAGCGATCCTCGGAGAAACGCCCGCTGCCCCCGGTGAAATGGACCCGCAGACGGATGTCGGTGAAGACGGTCAGTTCGCGGCGCACCGGATTGTATTGGAACGGCGTGATGCCGACGATGACGGCATCGACCCCTCTCATGTTGATGATACTGGACAGCTGGATGGGCTCCCGCGGATAGATGTCGTCGGTGCCGTAGACAGTGGGGTCTTTTCGGTAGGTGACCGGGGAATCGTCGTCCTCCCGGGGAATGGCCGGCGCCGGGGCGACATCGATGTCGCGGAGCAGCTGAGACCGGATATCCACGATCTCGAGCCGGACCGCAGCTCCCTGGGGAACGGCGACATATCGGCCCATGCCGGGCAGATTGGGCATGCCCTGATCATTGAACAGCAGGGCTCCGGGGATGGACAGCGTGTGCATGGGTTCGCCGTCAACCTCCACCGCCTCCACCCGTAATCGGTTCAGGGAATAAACGATCTCCACCCCGTCATCCCGCTGGGAGGTCAGCTGGAAGCCGGGCTGTCCCCAATTGCCCTCGAAATCATAGGTTTCTGCGATGACCACACCGGTCATCAGTAAAAAGATCAATCCGCTTAGAATGGCGCTGGCTCTCAGGGGCCTGGTCAGCGCTGGCTTCATCGAGATCCTCCTCTCCTGGGCGTGAAACAGGAAGAATAGAAAGACAACCCTATCATGACCATTCTACCAGAGAAAATGGTTGTTGTCAAGAAGGTTTTCGAAAACAGGCGACTTTTTTTGACACCTTTGAGCCGGTCATCCGTACATCAAGAAAATCACTTGACCATCGACAGGCGGGCGGGTATATTGAGGGCACGCCGATCCTGTCGGCGCCGTCCAATAGACCCGACCATTTCAGAGTAGGTTCCTTCACCCAGGGAGGTTGAGTATGTCCGCCGGAAAGAGCATGTGCGTTCTTCTGTTGGCCTTTGGAGTGATGGTCCTGGCCTCATCCGCCGCTGCGGTCCACATCTGTTCCCATCCGGAGCTGATCCTGGCCGTGCCGGCAGTCGGCCCTGCGACCCAGATGCCATCTCTGGGCCCGGGGATCCCCTATTTTCTCCAGGGGCAGATCCAAAGTGATCCCCTGGGGCAAACCTACCTGGTCGGCACGACCTGGTACGATTATCAGCACAACGGCACCATCAGCAAGACGATCTCCCTGACCCCCAGCAGGGGCGTGCACATGATCTGGATGAACGGATTTCAGGCCCAGGCCGCCGACCGTCACATTTTTTATAACTACTTCAATCCCACCACAGGCGCGCTGGGCTGGCCCGACATCGGTTACCAGGTCGATCAGGGCGATCGCGGCGGCTACACCTGCCTGGATCACCTCAGCAGCGGTGAGGTGGTCGTCTTCATGCATACCAATCCCACCCCGACCAGCGACTGGACAGCCACGGTGGCCTGGGACTTCCTGGAGGGGTTCGGGGCCTTCCAGATCAATGTTCTGCCGGTCGTGCCGGCGTGGGGAAATCTAGCCTGGCCCCACGGGACGGTGGACGCTCAGGATTACATCCATCTGGTGGCCCACGAGAATCGGGATGAGGTCTGGCAGCGCCTGACCTACGCGCGCTCTGAGGACAACGGCGCCACCTTCACCGATTGGGTCGAGGTGGACACCATCGTGACCCTGTCCGGGGACATGTCCGCCTCCCCGGTCTCCAACAAGGTGGGCATCGCCTACACCAAGTCGATGTTCGACGTCATCAATCTGGGACCCTACGACGGCCTGCTGGTCTCCCAGCTGAACAACACCATCGCCCTGGTGGAGTCCGACGACGGCGTCACCTGGAACATGACCGACCGGCGCGATCTGCTCAACCTGGTCGAACCGGACAGCAGCCGCTACCCCGACTCCACCTGGGCCAACGGCGACACCCTGCGCTGCTACTGCGACGTCAGCCTGTTGTACGACTATAACGATTATGCTCACGCCGCCTTCACCACCCGCTACCTGGGCTTCGACGCCCGCCTGGCGGCCCATCCGGACAGCTTCGCCATTACCGGCCTGTCCCTGGACGCGTCGATGATCTGGCACTGGAGCGAGGAGCACGACACCCTCACCGTGATCGCCGACGGCTGGTACGATGTCGGCTCGCCCAATGCCGGCGCCAACGAAACCCGCGGCTCGGGGGCCTGGCGCAGCACCGTGGACCGGCCCTCTTTAGGCATCAATCCGGACAATGGATATTTGTACTGCACCTATCAGCGCTGCGTCGAGGGCGACACCTCCGGCGGCCCCATCCCCAGCCACGGCTTCGCCAACGGCGAGATCTTCTGCTCGGTGTCGACCGACGACGGCCTGAACTGGTCGGAGCCGACCAACCTGACCAACACCCCTTCGCCGAACGCGTTTCCCGGCAACTGCATGGACGAGGACTACTCCTCCCTGGCCCGGGTGATCAACGATACCCTGCATATTCTCTATGTCGAGGACAAGGATGCCGGCGGCGTGGTCCAGACCGCTCCGCAGGAGGGCACCTGGACGGAGAATCCGGTCAAGTATCTCAAGGTGCCGGCCGATCTGGTGCCGCCGGGCCCGCCGTATGTGCCCAACTTCGAGTTTCACGTCGGACCCAGCCCCAACCTGACGGAACCCACCCTGGTGGACGGCACGGTGCCGTCGGGCTATGCCCTGCATCAGAATTACCCCAATCCGTTCAACCCGGACACCGAGATCCGCTATGCGGTCCCCGAGGATGTGCCGGTGACCCTGCGGATCTATAATATTCTCGGCGCACAGGTGGCCACGCTGGTCGATGGGCCCCATAAAGCGGGTACCTATACGGCTCGCTGGGATGCCGTAGGCCTGGCCAGCGGGGTCTATTTCTGCCGGCTGGAAGCCGGGGAATTCTCGGCCAGCCGAAAGATGGTCCTGTTGAGATAGTCATATCGCTGATCTCGAGACGAACAGCGCCTGTCCCGATAAGCGGCAGGCGCTGACTCGTTCTGTAGGACAAAAAAGGACTTGACAAACAGGAAATCTGATGCTAAAATGTATTTTGCCTCGGAAATCGGCCAATCTCAAAAGCGATGGTCGGAGACAGGCCGTGGTGAATGGGAGAATGCTCGGCTGGTTATTCGTCGTCAGCCGGGACGGCTGAATGAAGTGACAGTTTTTCACCGAAAGGAGAGGACGAATGAGGAAACTCGTTTTGCTAACGGTTCTTTTGGGATTGTGTGTGACGGTGAATGCGGCAGCATCACCCTGGCCCTGTGACTGCTCCGGCGGTTACAATCCTTATACCACGCCGACCTTCTGGTACCTGCTGGATTACCTCGGCAACCCTCTGGAGGATGGCGACTGCGTCTGTTCCTACTGGGTGGGTCCCGATGGCACCGTCGACGGCATCGATGTCTTCAATGCGCCCGAAGGTCTGGACGATGATGTCAAGCTGATCTGCAGCTATGTCGAGTATGGTGGTTTCTATTTCTCAACCACCACCTTTCAGGCCCTATCGGGTAATCATCCCGAGGCGGGGGAGCTGATCTACTGCGTCATCTACGATGCCCCATGCGATTCTCTGGGTCCTGGAAAAGACCAGTATTACGGTATCTCCGACACCCATGAGGTGGTCAACTTTTTAGGCGAGATCGCCTTTTTTTCCTTCCCGGGCGATCCCGGATACGGGTATACCGACACCCCCCTGCCGGTGGAGCTGGTCTCCTTCACCGCCGTCGGGCGTGACAGCGAGGTCCTGCTGGAGTGGATCACCGCCAGCGAGCGGGACGCTCTCGGTTTTTATATCGAACGTGATGGACAGCGGATCACCCAGGAAATCGTTCCGGCCGCGGGGAATTCTACCACTGAGAACACTTACACCTATGTTGATACACAGCTGGAAAATGGCGTCACATACGCCTACGATCTCATCGCCGTCGACATCGACGGTGTCGAGAGAGTGGCCAACGAGAATCCCGTCCTGGCCACGCCGGCGGCCAGTGTTCCTCAGACCTTCGCCCTCTATCAGAACTACCCCAATCCATTCAATCCGATCACCGAGATCCGTTACGATCTGGCCCGGGAGGTTCCGGTTTCCCTCAAGGTTTACAATATCCTGGGAGCCGAGGTGACCACTCTGGTGGATATGTCCCAGAAGGCCGGCGCCTACATGGTCCGCTGGAACGCCAGGGACATGGCCAGCGGCATCTATTTCTGCTCGCTGACCGCCGGGGATTACAAGGCCGTCAAGAAGATGGTCTACCTCAAGTAATTGAAATCCATAGTTTCAACCATGACAGCGCCTTCGAGAGAGGGCGCTGTTTTTTATCTCCGGTCGCGCTTTCCGGGGTGGCCGCTGTGACAGTTCGGCTCATAAGGGGCAGAAAAGTTCTTGACAATGATACCGGATTCTGATTATCTATGAGGGGAAGAGCGTGTGTCGAGCCGTTGCCCGGGAACATCGTATTTCACAGGGGAGGAAGAAGAGTGGTCTCTCGTGCGCTGACTGTGTGTGTTCTGATGATCATCATACTGGTTTCTATGCCGGCGGCCGGCCTGGGCGCGGAGCCCGGAATGGTGTGGAGCACCTTCCTGGGCGGCAGCAACAACGACAAAGCCAATGCCATGGCCGTGGATGAGGCCGGGAATGTCTATCTTATCGGATCCACTCGATCTCTCGAGTTTCCAGCCACACCGGGCGCTCTGGACACCGTCTACGGTGACAAGACCGATGCCTTCGTGGCCCGGATCGACGCCGGCGGCGAAGCGCTCGCCTATGCCACCTATCTTGGCGGCAGCGGTGGAGACCGGGGCTATGACATCGCTGTGGATGCCTCCGGAAGCGCCTATGTAACCGGCTTCACCTATTCGGGCAACTTCCCGGTCACGGCCGGGGCGTTCGATACCGAGCATAACAGCCCGGGAGGACTCTATCAGGATGTATTCGTGACCCGGCTCAATCCCAACGGCGGCTCGCTGCTCTATTCCACCTATCTGGGCGGTTCCCAGGGGGAGGGCGGGTATGCCCTGTTGCTGTGCCAGGACGGCGATGTGATCGTCGCCGGGGACACTCAGTCTCCGGATTTTCCGGTGACCCCGCAGGCCTATGATACCACGCATCATGGGGTCAAGGATGTTTTCGTGGCCCGGCTCGATGCCGAGGGCGGCGCGCTGGATTTTGCCACCTTCGCGGGGGGCAGCTCGGTGGAGAATTTCGAGACGATCATCCGGGATGAAACCGGCAGCATCTATGTCGTCGGGGAGACCCAATCGAATGATCTTCCCACCACCGAGGACGCCTTCGACCAGACCTATAATCTGAATGCCGACGCCTTCGTGCTCAAGCTGAGCGCGGCCGGCGACTCGCTGGAATACGGCAGCTATATGGGCAGCAACCAGTGGGATCGGTGCCAGGGCGTGGCCGTCGACGAGAGCGGCTGTGTGTATCTGGCCGGCTACACATCCTCGACCGGGTTTCCCCACACCCTGGAATCGTACGATCCCTCCCATAACGGCGGCCGGGACGCCTTTGTGGTCAAGATCGATATCGCTGACAATCAATTGTTGTACGGGACCTTTCTGGGTGGGGGGGGCGATGACCGGGGACTGGGGATCGCTGTGGACGATTTCGGGTATGCCGTCGTGGCCGGCCGGACGTCCTCCGATGATTTCCCGACCACAGCGGGGGCCTACGACGGGAGCCACAACGGGGAGACCGATATCTTCGTAGCCCGGCTCGGACCGGCCGGCGATCTGCTCCAGTATGCCACCTATATCGGCGGCGGGGGCCATGATTACGCCAACGATATGGATCTCGAGCGAAGCGATGTCGTGTACCTGGCCGGGAGCACGTATTCGACAGAGTTTCCTGTCACCGCCGGCGCGTTCGATCCCGATCACAACGGACTGGAGGACGTCTTCGCGCTCAAGCTGGAGCTCCATCCCACACCGGTCACCCCGGAAGCCTCGCCCGACGCCCGACCGCGGCGATGCGTCCTGCGCCAGAACTATCCCAATCCGTTCAATCCCATCACCACCATCGAATATGTTCTCCCCCGGGAGACCCGCGTCAGGGCCGCTGTATATGATGTCCGCGGGGCCCTGGTCGCCACACTGGTGGACGGCCGCCGGCCGGCCGGCAGCCACACGATGCGGTGGGATGCCGCCGATCGGGCCGCCGGGGTTTATTTCTGCGTGCTGCAGGCCGGCGATCTGCGACAGGTGCGTAAGATGGTGCTGCTCAAGTGAGCCGACGCGGAGATCCTGTTCATTCAGACGCCCCCCTTTCCGGGGGGCGTTTTTTTGAAAGAATCGCTTGACAAAATTGAATGAATTGTGCTATAATGAATACACAAGAAACAGGAAAGGAGGTTGGTGGAAGTGAGAACATCGTGTCTATGGGTTCTTATGGCCATCTTCTTTCTCTTTAGCAATGCCCTTGCAACTCCTTTTGCACTGGAATGTTTTGGTGGTGTTGCCGAGGATGGCACCTATTGGTACCTGCTGGATTACTTGGGATATCCGCTTGAGGATGGAGACTGGGTCTATACCGCCTGGGTGGGCCCTGATGGACTGATCGACCCTCCAGGTTTGGATGGATGGCCTATGTATGATGATGAGGTGTTGTGGTGGGCAGGAGAACCGGGCGGCGAAATAGAGTATGGAGAGTTTTTTATGGTGCTGACCACCTGGGACATTGGCGATGAGGACTCTTTAGGGTATCAGAGACATCCCATCGCCGGTGATGTCGTCTATTCCCGTATTTTCGACGGGCCGCGCGGATCCATCGGGTCGGGGAATTATTATGGCGATTCTCAAACGTATACGTGTCTGCACCAGTTATGTGAACTATTTTTCTGTCTCTTTCCCGGAGATCCTGGTTTTGGCCATACCGATACCCCCGTCGGCCCGACCGCAGTCGAGCTGATCTCCTTCGATGCCATCGCCCGGGATGGACAGGTGCTGTTGGAGTGGCAGACGGCCAGCGAGTTGGACAACCTCGGGTTTCACATCGAGCGCCAGGAACAGCGAATCACGGAAACGGCCATACCGGCAGCCGGGAACTCCGAGCGAGGCAGCAGTTATATCTACATAGACCGGAAAGTAGATAACGGGATCACCTATTCTTATCATATCATCGCCGTTGACATGGAAGGCGTCGAGCAGGTGCTGAATCAAACCCCGGTGTCCGCGACTCCTCTTTCAGTCTGCCCGGAAGACTATACCCTGCGTCAGAACTATCCCAACCCTTTTAATCCGGTCACCGAGATCAAGTACGATCTTCCACGGCAGACCGAGATCCATCTTCAGATCTACGATGTCCGCGGGGCCCTGGTCGCCACCCTGGTGGACGGCCGCCGGCCGGCCGGCAGCCACACGGTGCGGTGGAATGCCGCCGATTGGGCCGCCGGGGTTTATTTCTGCGTGCTGCAGGCCGGCGATCTGCGACAGGTGCGTAAGATGGTGCTACTCAAGTGAGCCGACGCGGAGATCCTGTTTATTCCGGCGCCCCCCTTTCCCGGGGGGCGTTTTTTTGAAGGAGAGAAAAAGCTTGACATATGTTGCCTTAGGAATTATTACTTATACGATGGCTGGTGCGATCATGGACGATTTCAAATTATCCTGGAGGAGAATGACCATGCCGAGAACGCTCATCTTCCTCACCCTGATGATGGTGCTCTTGACGGCCGACGCCGGCGGTCAGCCGGCCGGATACGTGGATTGCTACGGCGGTATAGACGCCGACGGTCAATACTGGTTTTTACTGGACCGGGACGGCCGGCCGCTGGAGGACGGCGACTGGGCCTATGCCGCCTGGGCCGGTCCCGACGGCGAGATCGATCCTCCCGATGCCCGGGGGTATCCCACCGGCGATGATGTCAAGCTGCCACTGTCCGCGGAGCGGATCGAGTACAGCTCCTTTCTGCTGGTGGTGGCCACCTGGGAGAAGGGCTATCAGGATGAAACCGGGCAGGAGCGGCATCCCATGGACGGGGAGAAAATCTACTGCCGGATCTTCGACGATCCACAGGAATCGGTCGGTCCCGAAACTCATTATTCCGATTCACAGCCGCATCCCGTCGAATGGAAGATGGGCGACGTGTTCTTCTGCAATTTTCCTGGCGATCCCGGAGAGGGGCGGACCGCTATACCTCTGCGAGACGCCGGCGGATCTGCCGGATCGGCGCCGTTCCTGCCGCTCACCGAGGTCGGGCTGCGTCAATCTCCGCCCCACCTGCTTCAGCCGGCTGTGCAGCTGGAATATGTCGTGCCGGCAGATGCGGACGTATCTTTGAAAATCCACGACCGAATGGGCCGGCAGGCGGCCGTGCTGGTCGATGCCCCACAAAAGGCCGGTCTGCACTCGCAGCGGTGGGATGCGGAAGGGTGGCCGGCCGGGGTCTACGTGGCTGTTCTGAGGGTCGGAGAAGAGACGGTTCTGAGACGGATCGTGCTGCTTCAATAGCTGGCGATGTTGACCGATGCCGGGAAAGGAAACTGTCCATGAAACCTGTGATGGTGCTGGTCGGTCTGTTGATCCTGTTGGCTTCGGCCGAGGCCGGGGCGCAGGCCGGATACTGCGATTGTTACGGCGGACTGGATGCCGATGGCCAGTACTGGCCACTGCTGGATTCTGAAGGACGCCCGCTGGAAGACGGGGACTGGGTTTATGCCGCCTGGACCGGTCCGGACGGGGAGATTGACCCCCCGGATGCCTGGGGCTACCCCACCGACGATGATATCCTTCTGCCCATCAGTCAGGCAGGGATGGAATACAGCAGTTTCTTCGTCACCGTGGCCAGCTGGGCTCCCGGCACCGTCGATTACGAAGGAAATCCGCGGCATCCGACAGAGGGAGATCTGATCTACTGCCGGATCTTTGATGGGCCTCCCGACTCCCTGAGTTCCGAAAACTACTATGCCGATTCGCAGACGCACAGCATTGTCTGGAAACTGGGGGATGTGCTCTATTGCAGCTTTCCCGGCGATCCCGGACAGGGTCATACCGATATGCCGCTGCCAGAGGAGACGGCCCGGCCGGACACAGCCGCGGCGGACTCTTCTGCAGTGGAACCATGCGGTGAAGAGGGCGCGGTGGACAGATGAACTGTGCCGGTGGCCGGGAGCGAAGACCGGAAAAGTCCTTGACAACCTCCTTCTCCATCGAGTACAATAAAGGTAGGTATTCCCAAAGGAGGTTTCCTGATGATAAAGAAAACGTTCCTGCCTGCTCTCCTGTTGTTGCTGATGATCGCAGCGGCCGTCTCGGCCGATCCCAGGCCATGCGATTGCCACGGCGGCGTCGATGAGACCGGAGTCTACTGGTTTCTGCTCGATTTTCTGGGAACACCGCTGGAGGACGGCGACTGGGTTTATGCCGCCTGGGCCGGCCCGGACGGGGAGATCGATCCTCCTGATAAAACGGGAGGGGTGACAGGTGATGACAGTCTGCTAATCGCCAGCCTGGTGGAATACAGCTCCTTCTTCTTCACGGTGACCACCTGGTCGGAGCTGGATGGCAAACATCCCATGGCCGGGGATTTCATCTATACGCGCATGTTCGACGGCCCCCAGGCCGGGATCGGCCCGTCTCACTACTATGCCGATTCGCAGCCGTACCAGGTGATGAACGATATGTTTGAGAACTTCTTCTGCCAGTTCCCCGGCGATCCGGGCAACGGCTACACCGACACCCCGGTGTCCGGAGGCACGCCGGTGGAGGAGGGCTCATCGCCTGAGAGACCGTTTACGTTCGCCCTGTTCTCCAACCGCCCCAATCCCTTCAATGCCTCCACCGAGGTCCGTTATCGACTGGCCGAGAATGGTCCGGTGAGCTTGAGCATCTTCAACACCCTGGGGCAGCAGGTGCGTCGTCTGGTTCAGGCCGAGCAGGCGGCCGGGGAGTATGCGGTCATCTGGGACGGGCGCGACGGCGCCGGCCGGGAACTGTCCAGCGGTCTCTATTTCTGCCGCCTGCAGGCGGGAAGATATGCCCAGACGGTGAAAATGGTGCTGCTGCGGTAGGGGCATCTCGTGATCATGTTGGTCGTTCGTTACGGTCAGAGCGATTGCCCGCCGGTGTTGGGATGATTCTGGCGCCGGCCAGCGAGAAAAAGAACTCGGATGGAATAAAAACCCGCCCGTCGGAATTTCCCGGCGGGCGGTTTTTTGTGCCCCGGCCAAAACAAGACATATCGAATTTAACCTTGACATATCTTCCAAAACAGGGTATACTTTTCACGTGAAGATGATCCGGTTATCCGATCGATAAGGCAGAAGAAGGTGGTGGAGATGAAGAACGACTTGAGAATTCTCGCTGTGCTGGGGGTATTGCTCCTCGTCTTGACTGAGCAAGCCGTGCCTGAGAAAGCGACCTGGTGGGTGGACTGCTGCGGCGGATTCGATGAACAGGGGGAATGGTGGTACCTGCTGGATTCCGAGGAACACCCTCTGGAGGACGGCTATTGGGCTTATGCCGCCTGGGCGGGTCCGGATAAGGAGATCGATCCGCCGAACGCGATGGGCTATCCCGCCGGAGATGATGTTATACTGTTTCAGTCCGGGGACTATATCGAGTATGGGACGTTCTTCATCACGGCCACCGCCTTCGATCCGGAGTATTCCTATCATCCTCAGGAGGGCGAATTGATCTATTGCCGGCTTTTCGATGGCCCTGAATCCTCGATCGGCCCGCAAAATTATTATGGCGACTCTCAGCTCTATACCGTACCGAGACTTCTCGGGAGGAAGTTCTATTGTCTTTTCCCCGGCGATCCCGGCGGCGGGCACACCGACACGCAGGTCTATATCGGGCCTTATAAGAACGCCCTGGTGTATGGGGGTCGGGATTCGTCAGGGACCGCCGCCTGGCCCCTGACCGATTCCGACGGCCAGCGGCTGCAGGATGGCGACCTGGTTCAGCTCATCTGGACCGGGCCGGACGGTCTGCTCGATCCGATCGATGAGCTGATGGGCGTTCCCTCCGGTGACGATCGCCTGCTGGCCTCCTGGGGTGTCGGACATGGGGAGTCTTCGGCCGGAACCGGCCTTTTCGCCTTTGATCTTTTCACCTGCCAGGAGGAGCATCCGGTGGCCGGCGATCTCATCTGTCTCCGGCTCTTCAACGCTTCCGACTGCCGACAGGCCACCTATTATGGAGAGAGCGATCTCTATGAGGTGCGGTACGATGAAGGCGAGCTGTTTCTGAGCTTCCCGGATGCTGCCGACGATGCCGTGATCCCGAATCCGGCCTACACATCGGTGGAGGAATGGGATGAACCCGAAAAAGAGCTTCCCGGAATGTATCGCTTAAGTCAGAATTATCCCAATCCATTCAACGCCTCCACTGAGATCCGCTACACCCTGCCTGTTGACGGATCTGTCTCGCTGCGGGTATTTAATATTCGCGGCCAGGAGGTGGCCATGCTGGCGGAGGGGCATCGACCGGCCGGGATTCACGCAGTGATCTGGGACGGCCGGGACGACCGGCATCGTCAGATGGCCAGCGGCATCTATTTCTGCCGCCTGCAGACAGTAGGGTATGCCCAGACGCTGAAGATGGTGCTGCTGCGGTAGAGGAAAAAAGGGTTATTGTCGCAGTAGTAGTTTTTCACAAACACATGCGCCCGGTCGTATTGGTGGGCGAGACGAAGTATGAAGTGATCTGAGTTGGAGGTGAGCTCAGATGAAACGGTTGTATCCGGTCGTGGTCGTCATCTTCCTTCTGGCGAGCAGTGCTCATGCATGGCCGGGACTATGCGAATGCTGGGGAGGTTATGAGGAAGGTGGGGACTGGTGGTATCTGCTCGACTATTTCGGCTATCCGCTGGAGTGTGGTGACTGGGTCTATGCCGCTTGGGCGGGGCCGGACGGAGAGATCGATCCGCCCAATGTGCACGGCTATCCCACGGGTGATGATCTGTTGCTGCAGCACCAGACGCAAAATTTTATTGAGTACGGCATGTTCTGGATTGCATTGACCACCTGGCCTCCTGACGATCCCCGCGATAGACGGCCCCGGTATGGCGATCTTGTCTACTGCCGGATGTTCGACGGTCCCGAGAGCTCCGTTCGCCCCACAAACTATTATGGGGATTCGCAACTCTATGCGGTGAAATATTGGCCGCATGAGGATTTCTTCTGTCTCTTTCCGGGCGATCCCGGCGGGGGTCATACCGACACCCCGGTACACGAGGGGGGCTGGAAGGAGATGACCGTATACGGTGGTCTTGACACCGCCGATATGAGCCATTGGCCGCTCACCGATGTTGCCGGAGAAAGGCTTGAAGATGGAGACCTGGTGCAACTCATCTGGGCGGGCCCTGATGGCCTGGCGGATCCATTAAATGAGCTGAACGGCAGGCCGGGCGGAGATGATTGTCTGCTGGCCGACTGGGGCATCGGCCAGGGCGTCGGTGAGCCGGGAACGGGCCGGTTCGAATACGAGCTGTGCACCTTTGAAGGCGACGATCATCCCGCCCAGGGAGATGTCATCTATATACGCGTTTTTAACAGCTCCAAGTGTGATCGATCCACCTATTATGGCGACAGCGAGGTTCACCTGGTGGCTTGCGATTCGGGAGAGGTCTATCCGAGTTTTCCCGACGATGCCGATGATGCCGTGACGGCCAACCCATCCTTTACGGCTGTCGAAGAATGGACCGCCCCGGAACAGAAGGTTCCCGATGAGTATGTTCTGCTGCAGAACTACCCTAACCCGTTCAATGCTTCGACCGAGATCGGATACGCCATTCCGGGCGGTGCCGTTGTCTCTCTGAAGGTGTATGACGTGACCGGCCGGGAGGTTGAAACGCTGGCGGAGGGATTTCGCCAGGCTGGGCGCTACACGGTGCGGTGGAGACCCACCGATGTAGCCAGCGGGGTCTATTTCTGCCGCCTGCAGGCGGGAGGATATGCCCGGACGGTGAAGATGGTGCTGCTGCGGTAGAAGTATATTATTGAGCAGGCCTATAATGAAACCGCCCGTCGGAGTTCTCCGACGGGCGGTTTTTATTTCAATCCCAACTCACGATCATCGAATCATCCCTTCACCCCTCCCGCCGTCAGCCCCGCCACCAGATACCGCTGCGCCTGCAGGAAGAAGATCACCACCGGGATGGTGATCAGCACCGCAGCGGCGGCCATCAGGTGCCAGTCGGTCTGGAACTGGAAGACGAACTGGCGCAGGCCCACCGGCAGGGTATACAGCTTCTCCCGGCTCATGAAAGTAAAGGCGAACATGAACTCGTTCCAGGCGGTGATGAAACTGAAGAAGGCGGTCACCGCCAGGCCGGGCAGCGACAGGGGCAGGACCACCCGGTAGAAGGTGCCCAGGGGCGACAGTCCGTCGACCAGGGCGGCTTCCTCCAGACCCTTGGGGATGGTGTCGAAGAAGCCCTTGAGCATCCATACGCAGAACGGCAGGGCCACGGTGGCGTAGGCCAGGATCAGGCCGGGGAAACTGTTGAGCAGCCCGAACTGGCGCATCAGGTTATATAGCGGCACGATCAGGATGGCCCCGGGGAACATCTGGGCGATGAGGAAGATGTACAGCCCCCCACGGCGGCCCAGGAAGCGGTACCGGGAGAAGGCATAGGCCGCGGTGGAGGACAGAAAGAGACTGATTACCGTGGTGATCAGGGCGATGATGGTGCTGTTGCGCAGCCAGATGAAGAAGACGCCGTCCTTCATGGTCAGCACGTGACGGTAGTTCTCCAGAGTGGAATGGTCGGGCAGCAGATTCAGCCGATCGCTGAACACCTCCGGCTCGGGTTTGAACGAGGTGGACAGCACCCAGATAATGGGGAAGACGGCGGCCAGGCAGCAGATCACCAGTACCAGGTGGACCAGCCAGGTGTGTCGCTCTCGCCGCATCTCAGTAGATCTCCTCGCTGCCCCTCAGGGCCCGGATGTAGAAGAAGCTGAAGCTCAATAGGATGCTCAGGATGATCACCGCGTAGGTGGTGGCGATCCCGAAGCGCCACTGATGGAAGGCCTCGATGAAAGCGAAAGTGGCTAAAATGTCGGTCTGGTGATGGGGCCCGCCTTCGGTGACCAGGTAGATGACGTTGAACATGTTGAAGGTCCAGATGATGCCCAGCAGCGTAGCCGTCAGGGCCACCGGCTTGAGCAGCGGCAGGGTAATCGAGCGGAACTGGCGCAGGGGACCGCAGCCGTCCACCTCGGAGGCCTCGTACATCTCTTTGGGGATGCTCTGCAGCCCGCCCAGCAGGACGACCATCATGAACGGAAAGCCCAGCCACACGTTGGTGGCGATGACGGCCACCATGGCCCAGATCTCGTGGGACAGCCAGGGGATGGGATCGGCGCCCAGGGCCTTGAGGGCCAGGTTGAAGAAGCCATACTTGGAGTTGAACAGCCACCGCCAGGAGAAAGCCGAGATGTAGGTCGGCACCGCCCAGGGGACCAACAGCAGGGTGCGGTACACGGCCCGGCCCTTGAGCCGGCGGTTGAGCAGCAGGGCCAGTCCCAGACCGATAGTGAAGTGGAAGAAGACGTTGGTCACCGTCCAGATGATCGTCTGGATGAAGATGTCCCAGAACTCCCGGCTGGCCAGCACCCGGAGGTAGTTATTCAGCCCCACGAAACGATACGAGGCGGGCACGAAGCGACTGCCCATGTTGTACTGGTTCATGTTGGTGAAGCTGATCAGAACGCCGCGGATCAGGGGATAGAAGACAATGGTGGCCATGACCACGGCGGTGGGCAGGATCAGCAGATAGGCCAAGCGGTGGCGGCGGATGTTCTTCCACAGGGACACGATGGGCTCCTCACCGTTCCAGCAGCTGCTCCCAGGCTTTTGCGGTGGCGTCCAGGGCCTCCTGAGCTGTCATCTTGCCGTTCAGGGCGGCTTGCAGGTTGGGGGTGAAATCGACAAAGATGAGCCCGCCCTCAGGGATCACCGGCCGGTTGTTGGCCACTTCCAGCTGATGCCGATAGCCCTGGATGATGGCGTTGTCGGCCACCCCGTCCAGCTCGTAGGCCGATTTCCGGGTGGGCAGGAGGTTGTTCCTGCGGGCCAGCTCAGCCTGGTGCTCGGCCCGGTTGAGATAGTTGATGAACTGGTAGGCGGCGGGAACGTTCCGGCAGCTGGAGGAGATGACGTAGTTGTGCCCGCCCACCGGTGAGCCGTATCCGGCCGGTCCCTGAGGGATGCGGGTGACGCCCAGATTGCCGGGATCGGCAAACTGTTCGCCGGCCAGGATATCGGCTGTGGCCCAGGGGCCGTTGAAGATCATGGCGTACTTGCCGGTTTTGAAGCCGACCAGCATGTTCTCGTAATCGTTGGCGAAGTCCACCTCCGGCGGGACCACGCCGTACTCGTCGCGCAGGGCGATGTAGAACTCCAGGGCCTGCACCGAGCCGGGATCGTTGATGTGGATCTCGCCATCCGCCTCGTCGATCAGGCCGCCGCCGAAGGCCCAGATGAACGGTGTCAGCCAGTAGGAATCACCCCGCCAGAAGAAACCGTAACGGCCCTGCCCGGGATTGGTCAGCTTCTTGGCCGTCAGGACCAGATCGTTCATGGTGGCCGGCGGCTCCACCCCGGCCTTCTGCAACAGGCGCTTGTTGTACAGCAGGGCCAGACAATCGGTCACCTGGGGGACGCCCCACAGCCGGCCCTTGTACTGGTTGTACCGCAACGCGCCGGGCAGGTAGTCACGCTGGTCCTCCGGAGAGACAAGAGTATCCAGAGGCGTTAAAAAGCCCAGTTCGGCGAACTCCGGGGTCCAGGCGATCTCGGCCCGGAAGACGTCGGGGGCGTCGCCGGCCTGGGCCACCGTCTTGAACTTGTTCTGGGCGTCGGAGAAAGGCACCACCTGGGCATCGATGGTGATCTCAGGATGTTCGGCCATGAATGTCTCCACCAGCCCGTCCAGGGTGATCGTCTCCTCCTGGTTCATGGTGTGCCAAAACTTGAGCACCGTCGGCCCTTCAGCCTTCTCCTCCTTCCCCCCGCAGGAGGTGAGGAGGAGGGCCAGGGCGAACGCTAAAAGAATGATCTGCTTCATCGAACCTCCCGGAAAGGTGTTATTATATTCGAGATGTGACATTGAGAGCGGAACTTTGGCGTTTTCTCCAGCGAATATGTTAATGTATTCGAGATGTTGCATGAAACACGGAAATTATCTCTGTCTTAGCAAGAACGATGTTGTCATATCCATACGATTGTCCTTTTTGAATTTCCGTGTTGAATGCAATATCTCGAATAAAAGTTCTTAGTAACAGACTCTTTTTTAATTTCCGGGATCAATGTGACATCTCGAATATTACTCCACCCGTACCATCGGAATCACAACCTCCTCGCCCCGCTCATAAGCACTCAGGATCTCCTCCTGACCGGCCCCCTCCGGCACCAGGATATCGATGATATTGGGATCTGAGGTGTCGTCCCGGCCGCCGCCCAGACGGTATTCCTGGGCCTCGGCCAGCACCTCACGGACCCGCCAGTTGCCGGCCGAGGGGAAGCCCTCCTGGCTGGACAGAGCCACCAGATAGCCCCAGTCCTGGGGACGATCGCCGATGATGCTCTTGGGCACGGTCACGGTGATGGTCCGCTCCTGGGTGATCACGTTGGTCTTGACCTCGGCCAGGCGCTTGGGCACATCGTCCGGCCCCGGGCCGTAGATCTCCTGCTGCCAGCCCTCCACCCAGATGCAGTAATCCCAGGCGTCCTCCGGGGCCACCCGGGCATGCCGGCCGGGCAGTAGCTCGGTCAGCCCGGAGCCGGGTACCCCGTCGGTGTCCAGGTAGATATCCAGCGTCTGCAGACTCAGCTCGCTGGGCGATCCCCAGGGATTCTCCAGGGGGCCGGCGATGCGGGTCGAGAAGAGCACCTGATCACCATCATCGATGACGGTGAACTTGATCAGGTCGAAGACGCCGGGCTTGAAGACTGCGTTGGTGGGATAGATGTAGGAGCCCGGCCCGTGATCGTCCTCCAGCGGATCGGTTATGGCCAGCACGGCCTCTCCGGTGGCTGCTGCCGGCACCGAGATCTTGACCGGCCCGCCGGGAGCCAGATCCTTCACGCTCCCGTTCTCGGCCACGGCCAGGGTGAAGCGAAGATGATCGTAGGCTTTGGCGCCGATGTCGGCGAAGGGCAGGGCCATCTCCAGGGTCTGCCCGGAATAGTCCACCGCCGTGGCCCCCTTGACCAGGGTCCAGGATCCGTCGCCGCCGGCGCGGCTCAGCGCGGTCCTCCCGGGATCCCGGAAATCGAAGCCCAGCTCCCAGTTGAGACCGTATCCCGGGGACATCTCGGCGCCGCCGTAACGAGGCAGGGAATTGACCGGTCCTTCTGCGGGAGAGGCCAGGTACAGCCCCACGAACAGGTCCCGGCCGACCATCATCGACAGGTCCCGTTCCGGATTCAGCCGGAGGCCGACGTACAGGTTGTTCTCGTCATAGCCGAAGTACAGCCGGCGGATGATGTCTTCCTCGGGCTCCAGCGCATCATCGATATCATCGTAGTACCCGCCGGATTTCCATTCCTCCTCCCCGATGGTCCCGTCGATCCAGGGACTCAGCCGGGCGGTGATCTTCCGCGTCGGCGGCGGCGTCTCCCGGGGGATGACCGGCACGCTGAGCGCCGCCGGCGGATCCTGTCCGATGCTGGTGTAGACGCGCTTCAGCGTGTTGCGGAAGATCTCGTCGAATCCCTGGTCGTCCAGCGAGTTCTGGTCATCGCCATACCACCAGAACCAGTCGCTCCCCTGGGCGGCATACATGTTCTCCATGGCCTGAAGATAGCCCTCATCCTCTCCGTGGGCCGAACGGTAGCCCTCCAGGGTCCGGCGGGCCTCCAGCAGCAGGTCCCAGGCCCGGTTCTCCTCATCCTCGCCGATCCAGGTGTGAAAATCGGCCCCGATCCAGGATCCGGCCCACAATTTTTCGATCGTCCGGCGGGGCTGGAACTGCTCCAGGTACTGGCTGGGCGTCACCGTGATGATCGCCGGGTCGCCGTTCAGCCGGCGGTACAGGGTGTGCAGAAACTCCTTGCCGTCGTTGTCATAATGCTCCCAGGCGTTCTCCCCGTCCAGGATCAGGGTCATCAGGAAGGAACCTTCCCGGTCTTCCAGCCGCCGCGCCGCGGCGTAGATGCGCTCCACCAGATCGCCGGCCGCCCGGTCGCCGCGCATGCCGGAATAGGTGAAGCCGATCTTGTCGGAGAGCAGACGGTCGCGGAAGACCACGGCCACCTGGCGCTCGCCGTCGGTGACCAGATAGGGCTGATAGAGCAGTTCGGCGTTGACCACGTCGTCGCCGGCCCGGATCAGGGACTGGCCCAGGGAGTTTTCCAGGACGCCCTCGTCGGAGGCCATCCAGGTCAGGCCGGCATCGGCCACCATGCCGACGATCTCCTGGGCCACCGAGCCCTCGGCCGGCCACATGCCGCGGGGCGGTTGGCCGAAGTGATCCTGGTAGTACTCAACGCCCAGGCGTACCTGAGCGCGGGCATCATCCGGATAGGCGAATCGTCCCGGCAAAGCGGCATGGGGCATGGCCACCCGGGCCAGGTCGGTGTCGTAGATCAGCGGCAGAATGGGGTGATAGAACGGCGTGGTGGTCACCTCGATCTGCCCGTCCCGCTGCATCTGCCGGTGCAGGGGAATGACCTGCTCCATGATTTTCTGGTGCCGGGCCAGGACCAGGGCCTTGTCCTGTTCGGTGAAGCCATGGTCCTTGACCTCCAGGGCAACGAGGGGCTCCTCGGCCCGGAAATCGGGGTCCATCCAGGCCAGGTTGAACCACACCTGCAGGTCGAGGAAATCCTGGTCGGTGAAGCGCTCCAGGGCCTCGGCGATGGTCCGGTCGCTCACCGTCCGGCCCCGCTTGTCCAGCAGGGCCCGGTAACCCGGATGAACGCCGATGACGTGGTCCCAGTTGGCGTCGAAGAAGCGCCGCAGGATGAACTCCTTATCCTCGGGGGTCAGCTCCGCGGCCGGCGTGCGGGTCAGCTCCAGGTACCGGTCGCTGGCCCCGGAGATCAGATCTTCCAGCTGGAAGATCATCGAGGGGACCAGGTTGAAGGTGGCCCGGACGTTCGGATACTCCTGCAGGATGGCGCACATGTCGTAGTAATCCTTGACCGCGTGCATCCGCACCCAGGGTTTGGCGTACACCCGGGTCTGGGGATCGCGGTCATACATCGGCTGATGCTGGTGCCAGATGATGGCCAGATGGATCGGTCTCTTCGGTGGGGCCGGCACGGCCGTGGCCGTCACCATGCCCTCGTCGCCGGCGGCCGCGATCTGCCCCCCCTGGATGACCAGCACGGAGTTGGAGCCGCCGAAGCCGTCGTCGGCCGTGGCCGGATTGTCCGGGTCATGGCGCCAGTCGCCGTCCATCACGAATTTGTACAGATGGCTGCCGTCGCCCAGATCCATGGTCAGCTGCCAGACGCCGTCCTCGACCTGGCTCATGGCGTCCTGGGCGGGAGCCCAGCTGTTGAAGGTTCCGGCCAGAAAGACCTGGTCGGCGCCGGGGGCCAGCACGGTGAACCGGACGCCATCGTCGGTCATCACCGGGCCGCCCTCACCGGCCAGGGACGGAAGCCCCATGACCATGAGCAGGAGTGAGGTCAGGAAAACAAGTCCGGTGAATCGTTGAAGCATTTTCATCGCGGACCTCCCTGTGAAGGGTGATCTGTTCGCCGGAGGGATTGACCAGAGACTCTGGCTGGCTGTTCACGGCGGCAGGGATATTCGAGATCAGGGCGGGCAAGATAAAAAGGGGTTATCCGATTCAGAGAAATCGCCAACCCCTTGATATACAAATCATTATTGAGTATTTCGGAGAAGCCTTGATCAGATCTCAAGCAGGTCCTGAGCGGCGCCGCAAGACACGATCGCACGGCGCCGCTCAGCAGAATAGTTCGCTGTTGACATCATCGGAAACACGAGTGCCGGGCTGGCCATCGATGTCTCTCAATTCATTGATGTCACGGCACCACGATGACCGAGTTGTTCCCGCCGAATCCGTCCGGAGCCGCGTCCGGGTTATTGGGATCCTGGTGCCAGCTGCCGTCGGCCACGAACTTGTACTGATAGGTTCCCGGGGCCAGATCGTAGGTCATCGTCCAGATGCCGTCACCGTCGTCGTCGTTCATCAGGTCCAGATCGGGGCGCCAGCCGTTGAATTCACCGGCCAGATAGACGGCATTGGTTCCCGGGGGCGCCTCGAAGCTGAACACCACGCCCTCGGAGGTCATCTTGGGGGTCGCGCCGCCGGTGGATTTCTCCATCATGCCGCCCTTCTTCGTCCCGGCGCATCCGGCCAGCAGGGCAACGGCCAGAACGGCGATCAACAGTACAGTCCACTTCCTCATAACATCCTCCTTTCGGGGAAGAGTCGTGTGTGAAACCCTCAATTCGACGAGGGCAGGGAGACGTAACGTCCTTTTTCCAGACTGTATGAGCCGAGGATCTCTTCCTGGGCCGCGGTCATTTCCTCCGGTGTGAGCGGCCGGTCAGCCGGGCCCGGAGGAAGGATCAGGTCGTAGATATTGGGATCGATGTCCAGATCGTCGATGCCCCCGCCGCCGCGCCATTCCCCGGCCTCGGTCTCGACCATCCGGAAATCACCCAGCCCCCCGCCGCCGTAATCATCCTGCAGCCCGGCGGCGATGGTGAAGCGCCAGGCCGCTGTGGGTCTGCCGATATCGGCCAGCGGCACGGTGAACCGGATGATCTCTTTTTCGACGTCCGCGTTGCATAGGGCGCCGGTGGCCAGGGCGTTCCAGCCGGTATCGATGATCTCGCAGGTGTCGCCGGCCATGAAGATCTGCAGCTCGGCGGGGTGTTCCAGATAGGCGCCGGCGTTGTGGCCGAGCATTTCCTGACCACCCTCGGCCGTATCGATGGCCACGGCCGCAAAGGTCAGCCGGTTGCCCACCTGCCAGGGATCGACCAGGTCCCGGAAGGTGAGCTCAATGATCAGATGACCCTCATCCCGGGATATGGTGCAGCCGGTCAGGTCGGCCTGACCGCCCTGGCCGAAGGCCTCGTGGGTGGGATAGACGTAGTCGCCATCGCCGGTGTCATCGCCGGCCGGATCATCGGCCTGGAACAGGATCTCATCGCCGCCGGCCGGAAACGAGAGCAAAAGGACGATCAGCGCCATCAGCGCAACCAGCTCTGACACGCCCCGGTTCATCAGCGGCCTCCTATGGTCTGATGGTCTCCTCGAACGGAATGGACTCGTCATAGAGCAACGCCTCCGGGCCCTGGCTGGGCTCGACGGCAGGGTTCTGGACACGCGGCGGATAGGACTTGTCGGGATTATAATTCAGTTCGAAGACCGCTGTGCCGGCATCCCCTTCCAGTTGGGTCGGGGTGGCCAGCAGGTCGTCGGCGTAGCCCACCGGATTGGTCAGGCCGGCCGTCCATCCCCAGGCGTTGAGCGAGCCGTCGTTCGGGGTTCCGTATACCGAATCGATGACGCCCGCGCCCAGGCTGTCCCAGTCGGCCGGAGGCGTATCGGTGGGGAAGAAAAAGACGACCATGTCATCATCCCCTCCCTGGGTCCAGTCGCTGCCGTCGAAATGCCACAGGTCCCGTCCCCGGCTCATCGTGCTGGTCGGATCGGGCCAGGCCAGCTTGAAGTAGATGTGCGTGCTGTCGTGAGCGGCGATCAGGTAGGCCTCCCGCAGCCCGTTATCTCCCGCGGCCGGGACGATATCCAGCTGCGTTTCCGGAGCGCTGCTCCAGGCTTCGTCGTTGCCATCGCCGTCGATGGTCGGCGCGGCCTTGCCGTTGGCCACCAGATCATAGACGCTGACCGCGTAGGGATTATCGAAGTCCGTGTCCGTCCAGATCAGCTCGAGCCAGGGCGCCCCGTTCCACACCGTCTGAGAGTTGTCGGAGATGAGCACCGCGAAGATCAGGGAGGTGTCCGGCCGGAAGACGTGATCGTCGGCGTTGCCGGTGTTCAGCGCGCAGGTCAGCTCGAGGGCGTAATAGTTGTCCCACATCTGGGCCTTGGCCCGGACGTCGGACCGGCTGCCTGAGGGATCCGAGAGGACGTATCCGGGAACGGTGTCGCCGTTCTCCCAGGTCCGCCAGCTGTCCGAGACCGGATTGATCTCATCCTCGCAGCCGGTGATCAGCGCCCCGGCCGCAAGCAGGAAGATCATCAGAATGATAGGGGATAAAGATCTCATCTCCAGAAACGCTCCTTTCGATCGAGGCGACACACACTACTTGATCACGATTACCGAATTGTATCCGCCGTAACTGTCATCCACCCGCTCGGCGTTGTTGGGGTCGTGTTTCCAGACCACCCCGCCGTCGAGAACGAACTTGTACTCGTACCGTCCGGGATCCAGAGGGATGACGATCTTCCAGACGCCCTTCTCGTCCTTGGTCATGGGATCGATGGTGGGATCGAAGGGTCCGATCAGAGTACCGCCCCAGTCGTTGAACTCGCCGGCCAGATTGACCCGCTGGGCGGCCGGGGCGTCGTACTGAAAAAGGATCCCGCCGTCCACCTGGTGCGGCTCCGGCAGACGGTCCTTGATCGCATTGAGGGCGGCGCAGCCGGTCAGGGAAGCAACCAGCAGGGATATCAGGACCGCGGCGGCCCAGACGGTCCGGTACCGGGGTTTCTTCTCGATTATTCTCATCTTAAAAATTCACCTCGACGATGGCCGTCAGACGGTGCTCGTCCTCCAGGGTTTCCTCCGCCTGGCGGATCAGCTCCAGTTTATAGTCGTTGTCCCGACCGTAGTTGGGCACGTCGGTGAGCAGATCGATCTGGCCGACCAGATAGTCCACCCGGCCCCTGGCCCGGCGGTAGCGGTCGAACCGGTCGATGGGATTGACCCCCCAGCCCAGGGCGAACTCCAGGTTCGGCGAGGGCCGATAGGAGAGCTCCAGGTAGGGATTACCATAGTACAGCTTCCAGTAGGTCAGCTCATCGCTGCCGTAATCGTAAGTCTGCACCCGCAGGTTGGCTCCGGCCCAGACGTGGTCGATGATCGGCACCTCGGCCCGGGTGATGAATTCCCAGCTCTTCAGAAAGACGTCGTTTTTGACCAGATCCCCGCCCGAGACCCCCACCTGTTCCATGGTATAGCGGCGGTGCTTGGCGTTGAGGTCAAACCGCCAGTCGGCCGGGGTGGAAAAGGCCAGGCCGGACTGCAGGGTCAGGGTCTGCTTGACGTCGCGCAGACAGAGATCGTGGAAATTGTTCACGTACCCGTAGCGGTCGTAGCGGGGATATTCGTAGAAGGCCCAGTGCTCGCCGTAGATGAACCCGTCCAGCAGCTCCTGTTCCTCGAGCATGAACGACAGCGACAGCTCAGGGTCCAGCAGCAGGGAGACCGAGGGCGCTTTCAGATGCGCCCGCCCGGCCAGCAGGGTGATCTGCGGCTCGTAGGTCACCGGATCGTCCGTGGCCTGTCCCAGGTTGGTGGTCGCCTTCTGGTTCTCCAACTCGTAGCTGAATTCCACCTCCAGGGCCTCGTTGGGCCGAACGATCAAGCCGCCCAGAAACCGGTCGGTGTCGTAGGTCTCGTTGAAGATCACCGTGCTGGTGTCGTATTCCACCGAGCCGGTGCTGGTCTTGTAGGTGTGCACGTCGGAGGCGGCCTTCATGGTGGGATAGCGGCGCAGGGCCACCTCGCCGTAAACCTCCAGAGCTTCGGAGAAAAGGGGCACCCGGACGTCGGCGGCGTAGGTCTTGTCCGCTTCCCTGTCGATCTCGAAATCGGTGAAGTGGAAGTAGTATTCGACATCGAAACTGCGTGTGTCCTGTCCGGTGGAATCGTAGTACTGGGGATAGAATTGGCGCCACCAGGTGGCCGGCAGGAAAGCCCAGTCTCCCTGATTGACGCCCTGGCTGATGGTCCGCTCGGTCAGCACCGGCACGGCCTGCACCGGCTTGACGCGGTGAAAGGAGATACCCACCGAGGGCAGCTCCCCGACCTTGAACCGAAGACCGGTGCGATCCACCTCTCTGTCGTCGTCGGCATAGAAGGCCAGCAGCTCGGTGCCGGCGTCTTTGACGATCCGGGCCATGCCCAGGGTGTGGGCGGAGATGGCCGATGAGGTCAGCACGATCCCCTGGGTGTCCTCTCCGAAGGGATCCTGGAGATCGCCGATCCGGCCGACCAGATGCATGGGATCGTCGAACTCGACCAGCAGCTCGTTGTGATAGGGCAGCAGCCGGTAGTATCTCAGGTCGACCACGATGTGAGCCCGGTGCAGCCGCAGGGTGGGATCGTCGTCCAGCGTGTTGATCCGGGTCTCCGCCCAGGCCGAGACCTCTGAGCTGACATCCACAGAGAAATCCAGGCGGATATCGTGATGCGGCCGGGTCAGCCCGAAGCGGTTGTCATCCTCCCGGTCGCGCCGGGTGACCAGGGAGCTGACATACCGGCCGCTGAGATACGGCAGCACGCTCTTGGAGACCGCGGCGGCGGCGCCAGAGACCGCCGGTTTGCCTTTCTCCGGCACGACGATGGCCAGGTCGTCGCCGGAGCCGGTCAGCACCAGCAAGGCGTTTTCGCCGCCGAAGCCGTCGGGACCGGTGTCCAGGGCGTTGGGATCGGTGGTCCAGTTGCCGTCGATGACGAACTTGTATTCATGCCGGCCCGCCGGCAGGGTCATGGCCAGGCGCCAGACCCCGTCTGCGCCCCGTTCCATCAGATCGGACTGGGCGTTCCAGCCGTTGAAGCTGCCGGCCAGATAGACGGCTCCGGCCCCGGGCGCCTGGCAGGAAAAGATGATCTGCCCGTTCTCTACCCGGGGAGACAGATCCTCCTGGGATCGGGACATGGTCGGCCCGGCGGCGAGAACGAGCAGGGCCAGCAGGCCGAGCGCCCAGGGGGTTTTCGAATGTGCCCGCGTCGCGATGTTCAGTGTCAACCTCCTTAAAAAGAGACCTTGGTCACGAAAAAGAGTTTTTGATCGATCTCACGGATATTGTCGGCGATATCGTTGTCGTTAACCAGATCGTTGTCGGTGTGCCAGCCGCTGCCGAACTCAACGAAAATCTCCGCCCGGGGGGAGATGAAGTACCCCACGTGGGCCATCAGGGTGGACCAGATGTCCACCTGGGCGTTGACCGTGGCCATCCGGGAATAGACCTGCCATTTCTCGCTGATGTTGGCCTTCACCTCGGTGCCGAAGATGGTCCGTTCGCCGAAACGCCGCGCCCCGCCATAGACCCGATCCTTCTGGCCGATGTCCTTCTGCTTGACCTGGAACTTGACCAGGGCGATCTCGTTCTCCGATTGGACCTCCAGGAAGTAGCTCTCGGTCCGCTGGGACAGTTTGAACTCCCGGCGGATGGGATTACGGTTGAGGTACCACTCATAATTGGTCCGGGCCGTGATGCCGCCCTTGAACTCGATATACAGCTCGGCCTGGGTCCAGCGGACCCGGTAGGGCCGCCGCCGGCCGTCATCCCATTCCAGAAAGGTGCGTTTTTCGGGATCGTAGGAGGTTTCGTAGCGGTCATGGCGCAGCGTCAGGGTGATGGCCTTGCGGGGCAGCGGGGCGACCGCCTGGAGGAACATCCCGGTCTGGTCGAAGGAGCTGCCCCCGTCGATGGGATGGAACTGATCGGAGAGCATATCGTGAAACTCGCGGCCGTAGTCGCGATAGTGACCCAGAAAGCTGACCCCCAGCAGGGTCAGGCCCCGGGCCTCCAGCTTCATAGCGGAACGGTTGCCTACCCGGCCGTCGACCCAGCGCTTCTGCGCGCGTTTCTGCAGAGACGGGTTGGCGGCCTCGGCATATTCCAGGGTATAGCGGGCGCTGGTGAAGGCCAGCTCCACATCGCCGGCCACCACCCGGTTGAAGGAGGAATCAGGGTGGACGTTGGCGTCGGTCCAGTCCCGGTGCAGATAGGTCGCGCCCAGGGACAGCCGCCGGCTGATCTTGTTCAGGTGGCGGAAGACATAGACGTCGTCGCCCTCTCCGTTACGTGACAGCAGCGTCTCCAGATGGGAGCCGCCCGGGGCGCGGTAGTCCATCCGCAGGCCCTGGGCCCGGCCGAAATCTCCGCGGGCCTCGCCGCTGATCAGGCCGAGCAAGTATTCGCTGAAGGAATGGCGCCATTCGTTGCTGAACAGTACCGCCTCGATGCCCCAGCGGCGGGCCTGGAGGTGATTTTCCCAAACGTGAAGATTTTCCGGCCGGAGCACATCCTCTCCGCTGGCGCCTACCTTGAAGAACGTCTCCACCCAGCTGGTCGGCTGGCTGAAGAAGCGCAGCTCGAAGTAGTGCTTGATGTACCCCAGGTTGCCGCCGTGGGAATCTCCCGGGTTGTCCTGCAGCTGTTCGTAGTTGACCTCGTAGAAGCCGCTGGTAGAGGTGCCGGCCAGGGCCTGAGGCGCTGCCAGGGCTGTCAGCAGGAAGATCAGCAGCAGCCCCCTGCGGGCCCTGTCCGGCCAGCCGTTCCCTCGCCCGGCGTTGGAGATATCAGGCAATGGTCACCCCCTTACGGTCGCATCGTATGGGTAATACAGAATCTCTGTCGAAAAAGAAAAAACTCGTTTTACTTCCTCTTGGACCCGGTCCCCAGCCGGGTGACGATATAGGTCCCCCCGGCCTTGGGATCGCGGGTGATCTCCACCACGCCCTGATTTTTCGCATCCTCCAGAAGATCACCGAAGGTGGAATAGCCGTAGGTCTGCTCGGTGAAGGAGGGCTGCTTGCGCTTCATGGTGTCCTTGATCAGCGAGGAGTAGAGCACCTCCTTGTTCTCCCGGATGAGGGCCTCCACGGTGGAGACCAGGAACTTGAACACCTCGGCCTTGTCCGGGGGCAGGGACTCCAGGGCCGGCCGGGTGGTACCCAGCCGGCCCAGATCGTCGTAGAAGATGAATTCGTCGCAGCTTTCCACCAGCAGATCGGAGGTGGATTTGCGCACCCCCATGCCGATGACCGATTTGTTGTTCTCCCGCAGCTTGGATACCAGGGGAGAGAAATCGGAGTCGCCGGAGAGGACCACGAAGGTGTCCAGATGCTCCTTTGTGTAGCAGAGATCGATGGCGTCGACCACCATGCGGATGTCGGCGCTGTTTTTGCCGGTCATCTGCCGCTTGGGGATGTCGATCAGCTCGATGCCGGCGGCATGCAGCTTGTCCTTGTACTCGGAGAAATGGCTCCAGTCGGCATAGGCCTTCTTGACAATGATCTTGCCCTTCTCCAGGAGCCGCTCCAGGACCAGGCGGACGTCGAACCGCTTCCGCCGGGAGGCCCGCAGGCCCAGGGCGATATTATCAAAGTCGATGAACAGGGCCAGATTATTTTCTATATTGGATGTATTCATAGCACGTGCCTTCTTTCTTTTGTTTTTGGTGACCCGGAATCGGGCGTTGGTGCCTAGTACATCAGACCCACCGTGACGCGGTAGGAGTTGTCCAGCCGCTGGTGGTTGACCAGGGCGAAATCCACCTTCCAGTGGTCGGCCCGGACCCCGGCACCCACACTCTGGCGGTTCTGGGCGGTGCCCACGCGGACGGCATAGGCTTTGAAGAACCAGATCTCCCCGCCGGCGTGAAGGCCGAAATCATCCAGATCGTCGGTCTTGGAGGTCAGATCGGCGGTCAGCACCACCGTGTCGCGAAACAGGTAGGAGGCGCCCAGGTGGATACGGCGCGAGATCACGTCAGGGTCGGCGGTGGTGCTTAAAAGGCGGATCTCGGGCTCGTTGAGATTGCGGGCTGACAGCCCCAAGGTCAAGTTCCGCCGCAGGTGCATCAGGGCGCCGATATCCAGGCCCCAGGCGGAAACCGCGCCGTCGTAAGCCGGATCGTTGTAGCGCTCGTATCCGGGCGCGTCGAGGCGGAAGTACTTCAGGTTGACCCCGACGCTCAGCGGGCCGATGCCATCCCGGGCCAGCGACAGGATAAAGGTGTTCTCGCTGAGGATATCCTTCAGGGAGGTGTTCAGCCAGCCGAATCCCAGCGCGAAGGGACCCACGTCCGGCGCCTTGACGGCCAGATAGTCGATATGCAGATCGGGAACCCTGAAGGGCCAGGCCCGGGTGCCCATCAGCCGGACGCCCTCCATGCCGGCCAGGCCGGCCGGGTTCCAGTAGACGGCATTGGCGTCGTCGGCGATGGCCACGAATGATCCGCCCAGGGCCAGGGGGCGGGCTCCCACGGCCACATCTTCGAATCCGGCCTGCGCAGCCGGCACCAGAAACAGGCAGCCAAGCATCAGAAACAGGCAGCCGAGTGCCAGGAACAGGCAGCCGAACGCCTGCAAACGGCCGGCGCCGCCCATCCGGCGGCCGATGGCGTGTCGCTTCTTGATCATCATGTTTCCGTGTTCATCCTTCCTGATAAAGGGTCTGGTGACTATCGAATGACAGCCACTCCCCGGCTCAGCTTGGCCAGGGGAAGCTCCTCCCGCTCGCTCTTGACGAACAGGAAGACGATGTAGAATCCCGCCGGAACGGTCTCGCCGTCCAGGTCCCGGCCATCCCAGGTGACATTGTGCCCGCCGCGGGTGAACCGGGCATCGTCGGCCAGGATCTTGATCAGCCGGCCGTTGATGTCGTAGATCTCGATGCGGGCCAGAGCGTTGGTGTTCAGCGAGAATTGGATGGAGAGGTCGTCGTACAGCCCGTCATTGTTGGGAGAGAAGGGATTGGGGTCGAAGTGGACGTCGTCGATGACCGATTCCAGCGCGCCGGAGACACCCGGATCGACGAACAGGCCGTAGATGCCCGCCTGGGTGATCTCGGCCTGGACGATGCCGGCGGCGGTTCCCACCCGCCCCCCTGAGCGTGACCACCGCTGGGTCGGCTCACTCCAGCGGTAGATGCGCAGAAGGTTCTGGTTCTGGGGGACCTGTTCGGCGGTGAAATGGAAACTCAGCCGGACCGCCCTGGCGAAATCGTCATCTTCCTTGTCCGGCAGCGAGATCCGGCGATAGAGACCGGTCGGGGTCAGAGGACCGTTGCTGGCGAACGGCGGATCGGCCGTGCCGGCCGCCGGCTCCTGGAAGGTGGAGGCGTCCGGGACCGACAGGGCCACCGTGCTGCCGGCCGCCAGCGCGCCGGGAGGAACCTCCAGGATGGTCCCGTCCGGGGCGAAGACGCTCAGCGTATCGTTCCCCTCGGGAATGGTCTTGGCCCAGGTGACTTCCTCGTTCGGCGGCGGGGCGAAGACGATCACGACCGTATCCATGGCCGCCGGGGTGAACGGCGACCGGGTCTGGTAGGTGCCGTCGTCGGCCTGGATGAAGAAATAGACCGTGTCCGGGATATCGGCCAGCCACAGCCGGGTACCGCTGATATTGGCCATCGGTACCCGGACGGCCTGCTCGACCTGCTCGGCCGGGATGACATAGATCGAATCCTGCCACTGGGCCGTCTCGGTATAGAAGACGGCGACACTGTCCAGCGTGCCGATGGTGGGCAGCTGTCCCAGACCGGTCTGGTCGGAGATGTCGGCCACCACGGCGATGCGGTCTAGCCCCTTAACGCTGGACTCCAGGATGACCGAGCCGGGCAGTTCCTCGAACAGGATGGAGGGTGGCACCTGGTCGAGACTCTCGTTGAGCAGATAGTCGGCATATTGGCTCAGCTCCGTCTTGTCGCCTCCCGTTGACCAGTCGCCCATGGTGGGGTACCGGCCGATCTGGGTGTCACTGGGTACCGTGTCGTAGGCCCCCCGGCCGGGCTGGGTGCACAGCGCCTCGACCGAGACGACCGGGGGATCATCGAGCCCCTCGCCGCCGTAATAGTCCTCATAATCGATGCCCAGGGCCCGCAGGGGGATCTGGAACTCGACGAACTTCTCCGGCCCGGAGAAGGGGCCCTGGTCCCGGTTGGGGATGCCGTCGTCGCCGAAGATGGTGAAGAAGCCGGGGTCGAACTCGGGATAATAGCTGTCCACCGAATCCTGGGTGATCTCATTCCACCACTCATCATCCACGTCCCAGCGGTACAGCTTGAAATCATTGGAGCTGTGGTCGAACCAGGCGATGAAGTCGGGCCGGTGATCATGGACCAGCTCCACGTTGTTGGACCAGGGATCGGTGTAGCCGCTGGGGGAGGATGCGCTCTGATTGCCGCCGGTGGGCGATTTTCCCACGTCCAGGATGACCCCGATCTGGGTTTTCCAGTAGCCGAACCCGCCCTCCTGGGGCTTGCCGTCGGTATCGGTGTGGGTCACCCCGATGTACAGATAGAGCTGGTCGTTGGTCACATACAGCTTGCCCATGTCCATCGGGTTGGCGCTGTAGTCGTCATCCGGTCCAATCCAATGGTTCCAGTTGTCCTCGATCGGGGCGTCGCCCCAGCCGTTGTTCCAGGCCGACCAGACGGGGGCCAGCTCCTCGACGGGGATGCCCGGCTCGTCGTCGATGGCCGCCAGGAACTCGTCCACCTCCTCGGTCTCGGGATCGTCGAAATCATTGACTCCGTCGACGACGATGTTCTTGCCGTAGAGGGTATCCGCCTCCTGGGCGGTGGCCGGCCCGGCTCCCGGAGGTGACCACGGCAGCGTCGTCAGCACGGCGATCAAGCCGATGATACCTGTCATGCGGAGAAATATGCGCAATGGTTCGTCCTTTCCTCTCGGTCAGTCGGCCGCTCCCAGGACCTCCCGGTTGATCCGCCGGACAGCGTCGTCCAGCGCCTTCTGGACCGACTTGGTGCCGTCCAGAGCGGCCTGCATCTCCGGGTTCATGATGTTCTCCAGCTCATCGTAGTCGGCGATGGAGGGCCGGGGGATGGCCGTCTTCATCTGTTCCACGAAGACCTTCAGATAGGGGTGTTTGCCAAAGTCGAGATGTTTCTCGGCCCGGATATTCACCGGGATCTGGCCCAACCGGTTGGCCCACCGGGTCTGGACCTGTTCACTGGCCATGAAGGTAAGGAATTCCAGTGCCGCCCTGGGGATCTGGCAGCTGCGGAAGATGACCAGGTCGTTTCCGCCCACGTTGGTCGAGGTGCCGACCGGGCCCCGGGGAATCAGGCCGACGCCGAAATCGATCTCCGCCGCCTGCAGCGTCTTGACGGCCCAGGGGCCGCTGAAGATCATGGCGTATTTACCGTTCTGGAATCCCATGTCATCGCGCACCCCGCCGGCCCGCCAGCCGCCGCCCTCGATCTTGTACTTGCGGTACAGGTCCACCTTGAGCTGGAAGGCCTCCACGCCCTGGGGGCCATTGAGCACACAGCGGGTGCCGTCCTCGTTGAGAAAGTGGGCTCCGTAGGTGTTGAAGAAGGGGAAAGTCCACCACAGGGAGTTGCGCATCCCGAAACCGAAGACGCCAGCTTCCTGATCGGTCAGTTTCTTTCCCATGGCGATGAACTCGTCCCAGGTCTCGGGGGGGACCTCCGGGTCCAGGCCGGCCCGGCGGAACAGGTCCTTGTTGTAGAACAGGCACAGCCCGTTGACCTGCTCCGGGAGGGCGTAGGTGACGCCGCCCACCAGGCAGCTGCTCAGGGCCACCGGATGAAGGTCCTGCTTGATATCGCCCGGGCCGATCTCGTCCAGGTTCATCAGGGCGTTGCGGGTGGCCAGCTTGGGCACGAAGGAGCCGTCCACCCGGGCGATGTCCGGGGTGGTCCGGGTGGCCAGGGCGGTGAGGATCTTGGGCTCGGCGCCCATGAAGGGCAGCCGGGTGGTCTGGATGGTCACCCCGGGGTGGGTGGCCTGGTATTCCTCAATCAGCTCGGCGAACAGGGCGTTCTCGTCGTCGTTATAGGTCTGCCAGTAGGTCAGGGTGACCGGGCCGGTTTCCTCGCCGGTTTCCTTCTGGCCGCCGCCGCAGGAGAGGGCCGCGGCGATGGCCGCACAGAGGAAAAGAACCGGTATCAAGCGGCTCCGATCAAATTTCGAAAAATTCATTATCTCCCCTCTCTATCCTTTCACAGCTCCCTTGGTCATCCCCTCGATGAACAGTCTCTGGGTGAAGAAGAACAGGATCCCGATCGGTATGATCGAAATCGCCGCGCCGGCCATCTTCAGGGTGACCAGCTCCTCGTGGGCGTCGCGGAACATGGCCAGGCCCACCGGCACGGTGTACAGCGACTCTTTGTTGGTGACGATCAGCTGCCACAGGAAATTGCCCCAGTGAAACTGAAAGGTCAACAGAAACAGGGTGGCGATCACCGGCAGTGAGAGCGGCACCACGATATGCCTGAAGACCTGCAGCTCCGAGGCCCCGTCGATGCGCGAGGAATCCAGCAGCGAGCTGGGAATGGACTCCATGAACTGCTTCATCAGGAACAGCCCGAAGACGTTGGCCAGATGGGGCAGGACCATGGCCGCGTAGGTGTTCATCAGTCCCAGCTGGCTGACGATGGCGAACTGGGGGACCATGTACATCATCCCCGGGATCATCAGCGAGGCCAGCAGGAACAGAAACAGCTGCCGCTTGAACAGAAACCTCTTCTTGGCGAAGGCGTAGGCGGCCAGGGCGGCGAACAGGGTGGCCAGGAACGCGGCGCTGGTGGCCACGATGATGCTGTTCAGAAAGTAGCGGGCGAAGCCGTAGTCGGCCAGGATCCGGCGGAAATTGTCCAGGGTCGGCCGATCGGGCAGCAGCTGCAGGCTGTAGGCCTGGCCGGGCTGTTTGAGGGCGGTGGTGATCATCCAGAAGAAGGGGAACAGGACCACCACGGCGCCCAGGATCAGACTGATGTACAGCAGCATGGCCCGCAGATGGCGCCCGCTAAGATGGGCTCCTCGGCTTTTCGAGGGGCTCGTATAGGTCTTCCGGGTGCCTTGCCCCGCCTTGATCCTTCTGCCGGTTCCACCTGCGCCCTTGGTCATCGCTCCTCCGTGCGGAACAGCCGCATGTTGATCACCGAGATGATCAGGGTGAAGATCAGCAGGACGTAGGAGATGGCCGCCGCATAGCCCAGCTTGAGACTGACGTAGAAGGTCCGGAACAGGTAGTAGCCGGTCACCCAGGTGGCTCCCAGGGCCCGGCCGCCGACCTCCACATTGGGCCCCCCCTCGGTCATGGCGTAGATCTCGGCGAAGGCATTGAGGGCGGTGATCACCCCGATGACGATCAGGAACAGGGTGATCGGCTTGAGCAGCGGGAAGGTGATGGCCCGGAACCGCTGCCACCCGCCGGCCCCGTCGATGGCCGCGGCCTCATAGAGCGACGGCGAGATGTTACTCAGCGCCGCCAGATACAGGACCATGCCGAACCCGGAGCCCTTCAAGACGTTGGCCAGGGCCACCGCCGGCATGGCGCTGTAAGGATTGCCCAGGAATCCGCTTTCCAGAAAGGTATCGATGCCAAAGAGCGTGAACAACCGGTTGAGCACCCCGAAATGGGGACTGTAGATCAGCACCCAGACCAGGCCGACGACAAACATGTCCAGCACGTAGGGCATGAAGTAGGCGCTGCGGAACAGCGACCGGAACGGCAGGCGGTTGTTCAGCAGCAGGGCCAGGATCAGAGAGGTGATGATGCCCAGGGGGATGACCAGCCCGGCGTAGTACAGGGTCATCAGCAGGGACCACCAGAACTGCCCGTCGTGGAGCATCTTGCCGAAGTTGTCCAGCCCTACGAACTGCATCGCGCCGAAGACATCATACAGGTCGGTGACCCGGTGGAAACTGAGATAGAGCGAGTAGAAGATGGGATAGAACAGGAAGGCCAGAAAGATGACCAGAAAGGGGGCGAGAAAGGCATAGGCGACCAGATTTTCCCGCAGCTTGATGGTCATGGTTTCCCCTCGAGTTCCGTTACCGCACCAGCATCAGCTTCCGGGTCTGCCCGGAAGTTCCCACCTGCAGGCGGGCGAAATAGATCCCGCTGGACAGCGCCCTCCCGGCGTCGTCACGGCCGTCCCAGATGATCCGGTACTGACCGGCCGCCTGGACTCCGTCGGACAAGGTGCGCACCTGCTGTCCCAGCAGATTGTAAATCCTCAGACTCACCGGCGCCGGCCGGTCCAGACCGATGCGGTAGGTGATGACCGTCTCCGGGTTGAACGGGTTGGGATAGTTGGGCAGCAGCGAGAAGCCCTTCGGCAGCACGCTGCCGGCCGGCTCCCATTCCTCCACCCCGGTCTGGATCCCGAAGGTGTCGGTCGGAAGAACCTGAGGGTTGCCCACAGAGTAGGTGACGTCATCGATGTAAAAAATACGGTTAGTGCCATAGGCCAGGTCATTGTCCGCCCCGCCATTGCCGTATTTGTACTCCACACGCTTTTGCGTTCCGGCGGGAAAGGTGATGGTGATCGACCAGACATCGTCACCGGCCGCCCCGTCGCCGTTGAGCCCCTCGTCATTGAGTGTGTCGGGGTTGTCCGGCGACCAGGTCCAGGTCAGGGGCGAGGTGTTCCCGCAGATGATCAGGGGGCTGACCACCGTCTCACCGCTCATGTCCACCGAGAAGATCACCGGGACGTCCTGTTCGGTCAGGGCCGGGGTGATGTAGGTCAGCTCGAAATCGGTGGTGTCGGTCACCTGGAATTCCCAGTTGCCGTCGATCCATTCACCGCTGGGCTGCGTGACGCCCCACTGCCAGCTGTTGGTCCCGCCGTCGGGCACCAGGTCCAGGACGGCGGTCCAGATATGGTCTCCGGCGGTCATATCACCGTTGGTGCCGTCGTCGTATAGGTCGTAGAGCTGTCCCAGGCCCCATCCGGGATCATAGGCGTGGTATGAATTGGTGTTCCAGCTGCCCTTGAACCGGTAACCGGCGGCGTAGTTGATGTCCCCGGTGTCGTCCACCAGGAAGGTCACCTGGGCCACGCCGAAGCCGGTGAAGGTGACCTCGTCATGGGCCGGATCGATGGGATTGCCGGCCAGATCCTGTACCGCCGCGCCGACTGTCACGGTGTAGTCGACCCCGTAGGTCTGGGCATCGGTGGTCAGCTCATAGGTATCGGCGGACAGCTTGGTGACCGCTGAGATCGACAGCCCGGGGATGGTGTAATTCGATGCGTTGGTGGCCGAGGCCTCGTCCATGGCCTCGTTAAAGGTGACCTTGGCCTTGGTATAGTCGGTGGCCACGGCGCTGACCGCCTGCGGAGCGGTGACGTCCGAACCGCTGATAGAGTGAACCAGTGTGGACATCGCCAGGGTGGCCATCTCGCTCCACTGGCCCTCGGTGCCGTTCCAGTCGTCGGCCGGATCGTTGGCCGTGTCCCGGGCGTTGTCGGAGTCCCCGCCGCCGGTACTGAAGACCTCGCACCATAGGGAGTCGGGATCGCCGATGCGGGACTTCTCGATCTTCCACTCGAGCCCTGAGGGTGTCCCGGCATTGAGCGCGACGGCGTCGATCCCTCCGGACTGGGACCAGCTGCCGTTGAAACCAAAGAACTGCGTGTGACTGGGATCATACGGCGGGTTATCCACCCAGCTGTTGAGGCTGTATTCCGGCAGGTGCGGGTCGCTGAAGGTGACCGATCGAGCCCACGACGGGGTGGTCGATCCGGAGCCGGCGATTCCATCGATGTCTATGTGAAGCAAATACTTGCCCCAATTGGTGGCGTTGATATCGTCGTTGATGGTGAAACAGAAGTACCAGTAGGACGCGTCGTTGCAGACGTACAGCTCGAGAAGGTCCATGTTGGCGTTGCCGGCCCCGTCCCCGCTGGGATCGGAGGCCTCGGGCGTCCCGTAAACCCCGTCGGGGATCCCGTCCATGGTCGGCGTGCCGAATCCCTCGGCGCCGGCCAGAGAGGTTCCCAGCAGGGCCAAGAGGATCGCCAGGGTCAATGAGGAAAGGATTGTTTTCATCTCCACATCCCTCCTTCGGGTAAAAGTTCGGTTCGAATACTCGACCGCCCTTTTCAGGCGCGCCGGGAGTGCTCCGGAATTCATAATGATAAGGTAGATTAATATAAAATCGGTCCCGTGTCAACAGAATAATATCGGCCCGGCCGGGTCTCCCGGGCCGCCGCTCAGGCAGCCGGCGCCGGCTGCATATCGATATTGGCCACGGCGTTGAGATCAAGGGGCGATCGGTCGCCCTGCAGCAGATGAAACCGCCCGGCGGCGGCGATCATAGCGGCGTTATCGGTGCACAGCAGCGGGCTGGGGAAACGGACCGTCATCCCCTCCCGGTCGGCTCGCTGCTTCAGTTCCCGGCGCAGGCGTCGATTGCAGGCCACCCCGCCGGCCACCGCGACGGTCTCGATACGATGCTCCCGGGCGGCCCGGAATGTCTTCTCCACCAGCACCTCGACCACCGCAGCCTGGAAACTGGCGGCGATGTCAGCCAGATGTTCCCGGATCTGATCTCCGTCCAGCGGCTGCAGGTAGTTGAGCACGGCCGTCTTCAGGCCGCTGAAGCTGAAATCCAGGCTGTCCCCGGACAGGTAGGCCCGGGGGAAGTCGACGAAGCACTCATCTCCCTGCTCGGAGAGCCGGTCGATCTGGGGGCCCCCGGGATAACCGATCTCGAGCATCTTGGCCACCTTGTCGAAGGATTCTCCGGCGGCGTCATCCAGGGTCTGGCCCAGCAGCCGATAGCGGCCCATCTCCGGCTGATGGATCAGCCGGGTGTGTCCCCCGGAGACAATCAGGTGGATCAGGGGGGGGCGCAGGTCATCGTGCTCCAGAAAATTGGCGAACAGATGGCCCTCGATGTGGTTCACTCCGATAAAAGGTCTGTCGAGCGCATAGGCTATGGCTTTGGCCGCCGACAGGCCCACCAGGAGCGAGCCCACCAGGCCGGGACCGAAGGTGACGGCGATGGCTCCCAGATCGGACAGTTCGACCGATGCTCGGGAGAGCGATTCACGGATGATCGGGATCAGAGTCCTGATATGAGCGCGGGAGGCCAGCTCCGGCACCACGCCGCCGTATTCGTAATGGATCGTTTGAGAGAGGACGACGTTGGAGAGGATGGTTCCTTCGTCGGAGAGGACGGCCGCGGCCGTTTCGTCACAGGAGGTTTCGATACCCAGGATGATCATGATGGCGGATGGTGTTTGCGGAGCGAACGGGCCGGAAAGGGGATCAGCTCCCAGTGATCACCTTGAAGGTCTGCGGGCTGGCGCCGATCAGCTCCACCTCGGGTGGTAGATTGATACGAGCGTTGATCCGGGTGTCTGCCCTCCGGCGGGCCCGTCCGTAATCGGCGAACGCCGAGAAGGAATCTTTGGTCAACGTTTCCAGATACTCCTCCCCGCCGGCGATGGTCACCGAAAGCGTTCCCGGCTCCAGGCGGGCAGTCAGGCCCCGGGGAATATTGGTCAGCGTCACCGGAATGCCCTCCACCGTCCGCTGCACCAGACGCTGGATCTGACTCCTGGCCTCGATCTGATGAGGGATATAGGTGACGTTAAAGCCTTCCGGATCGACCAGATGGACCTGATCGATGACCGACTTTTTGACCCCCGAATAAGTCATCGAATCGGTCTCGACCGAGGCGATCGAGCCGACATACTGGGCCGGTCCGGTGACCAGGACGCTGTCCGGGGAAAAGGTGATCGAACCGACCTGGACATATCCGTCCAGCGGTTCCAGGGTGATCCCGGACCGTACCGGGACCTGCTTGCGAACCAGGGTGTCGAAGGTCAGATCCAGACGGCGGGGCAAGACGATGTCGGCCAGGGCTGCGCCGTTTCCGTGGGTGATGTCCACGTTTTCGGCGGTCAGGGATACCGTCAGAGGGCCCTTCTGGGCCCCGGCCGCGGGCACCAGCACCCGGATGGGACTGAAATAGGGGATGATCAGCTGCTTCCCCTTCCCGCGCAGTCGAATACTGGCCTCCTCGGGGATCGGCTGGGCCAGGATCAGGTCTCCCGGGGTCCCGATGATCTGAATAGGCACCTCCCGCTTGACCTCGTATTCCTGCTCCGTGACGGCGTGGAACCACAGGAATAAGGCGATCAGAATGGCGCCGATCTTGATGGCCAGATTATCGATAACCCACATACGCATAGGCGGTCGGCCTCCCCGGCTCTACTTGTAAGACTGCCCCACGGTCTTGCCGTAACTGATTTCTCCATTGTCGATCCTGATGTTGAATCCGCAGTCCGGATTGGTGCAGACCCAGGCCTTATACCGTATCGGAGCGCCGTCCCGGCCGTAGTCCGACAGCGGAATCATCACGCCGGCCGAGCACTTGATGCATTGCGGATACTGCTGTTCCATGCCCATCATTCCCTCCATATCTCGGTGAAAGTTGCTATCCCAGGAATAGGTCTATGTTCTCAAAAATTCGCCGGCGGCTCCGGTGCTGCGTTCGCCGGCGGCTCCAGCGGCGGTAATCCCGCAGGGTGAAATCGCGCCGGGTCGTCTCCGGGCGGCCCATGGCCAGATCCTCGATGCCGCAGACCGGCTCCCGGCAGGTTAAACAGGCCCCGGAGCAATCGGCGGCCGGCTCGAACCGCTCTCCGCTGCGGACATACACCGGAATGTCGATGCCCTCGCAGTTGGTGCTGCTGGCGAATTGCCGGTTGAGGCCTTCCGGCCGGCCGTTCTCCAGGCGGTATTCCATGCACAGGGCGAAGGTTACCCCGGCCCGGTCACAGACCTCCCGGAGGCGGGAAAAGATCCTCCGGCGATATTCAAGGTCGGCGTGCCGGACCCCGTCGATCACCTCGCGGTAGAGACGTCTGATCCGGACGGACACTCCCGGCCGGATGGCGTCCAGATGGGCGAAGATCTCCCCGGCCATCCCCCGGGGCACGTCCATGACGCTGGCCACCATATGTTTGGCGCCGGCATCGGCCGCCCGGAGGACCAGACGGTCGAGATCGTCGAGGTTGTCGGTCACCAGCGGGATGATCGGATCGATCCGGCAGACGGCGTGAATACCGGCGTCTGCCAGGGCTTTCAGATTCCCAAAGAGCTCCTCGGTGGTTGCGCCCCCGGTCATCAACCGGCGACGCAGGTCCTCCCGGTCCGTCAGGATGGAGACTTGCCCGAAGGAGTGCGGGTGTTGTCCGATCAGCCCGATGATCCCGCCGGGAATGCGGCATTTGGTGACGAATTCCACCGGTATATTGCGCCGCACGAACTGTTCGATGATCTTTCGGGACAGATGATATCGTGACTCCAGCGGCTGAAACGGATCGGTTACCGGCGAGAGGTATCCGCAGCTGGCCACCCCCAGGCCGTCCAGCTGGCGGCCCACCACCCGGTCGAAATCACGGCAGACGATGGCGATACCCTGCCGGCGAAACAGCTGAAAGTACCCCGGAAGGGCCAGGGCATAACAGCAGAAACAGTGAACGGTGCATCCGTTGTAGGGATTGGTCAGCAGGCGCTCCGCGGTACACTCCCTTTTTCCCCTCCACCAGCCGTGAAGCTCTTTGCGGGAATCGATGAGGATATGGGGGGTGGGGGCCTCGATGACGTCGTACGTCCTCAGGCCCGATCCCGTCCGCCAGTCTATCGTCCGCCCCATGGTCTGTCTCCGATGAAAAATAAACGCGAACAGGGTTGAAAGTCAAGGAATTAATATGCATGTGGTTCCCCCCGGGGAGCTGAAAGTCTTTCGGCGCGCTGAAAGCCGCCCGGTGCAATCAGGTTGCCCGGTGCGCCGTGGCGGACTATCGTATCTGGTCCATGTATATTCGGCGGGCCCGTTTGAGGAAATCGAGCAGATGAGGATCCTGATAGTCCGGGTAGGTCCAGTCCAGAGGATCGAACCGGTTGGCTCTGAACTGCAGGGTCACCTCGCCGTAGATGCCTCGTCCCAGATAGATACGGTGGGAGAAGTTCTTGGTGCTGGCCAGCACCAGCTTGGAGGCTTCCAGGTAGCCGGGATCGATGTTGATCCGGCGCCTCATCCCCCCGGCGGAGCTCCGGGCTAGATTTTCCTCCAGCCCGTTGGTCAGGATCTTTATCTCGGGCAGCTGCTCGCAGCGGATCAGACGCTGGAAGGAGACGAACAGCCGGCTCAGCTCCGGACCCATCTCGCGGGTGTAGTAAGCGGTATGGGTGAAGGGGAAGATCTGGCTGTTCAGATCGATCGAGCCCAGCCGGACCTGCAGCCGCTCGACGGCCTGCCGGAGGACGTCCTGGTCACTGAAGATGAAACCGCAGATCAGCTTGACCGGATCGGGGGTGCGCATCTGTCCCATGGGGATCCTCGGGATGAGGGGTGGGAAGGCGCTGAGATCATAGAATGTTACATCACATCGGGCCGCATGTCAAGGAGTTTTCGGGATCGGGAGGGGAAAACGGCCATTCGGCCCGCTCATCGCCGCCGGCGGCGATAAAAGGGATCGATGGGCGAGAAAAAAAGGGGCCGCGGGGCCCCCTTTTAACAGGCTATATTTCTCAGCCGCCCTCACCGCACCAGGTTCATCTTCCGCACCGCGGCCATCTCCTCCGTCTTCAGAACGCAGAAGTACACCCCGCTGGCCAGATGACGGCCCAGCCGGTCGGTACCGTCCCAACCAAGGTGATACTCGCCGGCAGCCAGATCGGCCTCCGACAGCGTGTGTACCAATCCGCCGGTGATGTCGTAGATCTTCAGACTGACCGGGCCGGCCTGAGCCAGACTGAACCGGATGGACGTCTCGGCGTTGAACGGGTTAGGGTAGTTCTGATGCAGGGTGAACCCTCCGGGAACGTCACCGTGACCGCCGCCGGGCACTCCGGTGGCTTCCCCGATGAAAAAGGTCCAGGTGAACTCGGTCCCCATGGCCAGCCCCCACAGGGAGGCGATCTCTCCGGTCAGCCGGACCGAGATCATCTCGCCGGCGTCGAACGGCGCATCGGGGGTGAAAGTGGCCGTCCTGGTCAGCGGATCATAGACCACCGTGCCGCCCCGTCCTCCGCCCTGTCCGGAGACGGCGAAGTGCTCGCCGGAGATGGTCGCCGGATCCATGGGCATGTCGAAGGTGGCCGAGACGGTCGTCTCCCGGCCCACCCCGTCTTCAGACGGGGTGGGCCTGCTGACGATCACCTGCGGCGAGGTGTGATAGCTCGGCAGAGCGCCCATGTCGCGGCGGGAGCCGTCGGGATCGGGATCGGTCTCCGGATCGCCGGTGTCGATGCAGGCTGACCCGGGTCTGAGGTTATAATTGTTGGAGCTGACAGAAAAGAACTGAGGGTCTTGACTGATCTCGCCGGTGCCGGGGTACGGGGAGAAACTCTCCCACGAGCCGCCCCCTCACCCGGAGCAGAAGGTGGCGTAATTCAGCTCCCCGTTGCCCCAGGCGTTATTGTATGTTTGGGTCGGCCGGGGTCCCGTCATCCAGCAGATGCCGTACTGCGAGTTGCCGGCGATGATGCAGTTGGTGATGCTGACGACGCTGTTGGATAGCGCCAGGCCCATGGTGTTGCCCGCCAGGGTGCAGTTGGTCACCCGGCTGGACGGGCAGTCGGCAAAGCCCAGTCCCACCTCGCCCCCGGTGATGACGCAGTCGTCCACATCCAGGGTCACCCCGGTGTAGGCCGAGATGGTCGCCCCGGCGTCCAGCCTGATGAGGGCGCCGTTGCCGCGGATACCGCAGCGGATCCCGTCGGTGACGATCAGATAGCCGGTATATACCTGTCCGGGATCCAGGATCAGGATTTTGTCATATCCCTGCCCCGGTCCGGCCTGGTCATAGACATCCTGGAGATGGATGGCCGACGCGGGAAGCGCCAGGAGAAAAACCAGCACGGGGAGAAGGAAACACCCTTTCACCGTCTGCTTCATCGAGCGGCTCCTTTCAGTGGTAGATCTCATCACGGCCGGGGATATATCGATGATCATCGAATGCGGCGTGAAAACTCCCGGCCCTCTGCCCAAATCATATCATATCCGTCGCTTTTTGTCAAGGCATAAATGAAACCGCCGGGCCGGGGTCCCGCGGGCACACGGATCTGACCGGACCGTTCTGCCGTCGCCCGAACCGAAAAAAGGAGCAACTTTCACGGCCGCCCGCCGTATCTATACACAGCCCTCCTGCAGTACGACGGGGCAGTGCCTCCCCAACGCGTGCCCGATATCGGTGCGGATGACTGCGAACCGAAAGCTCTGAGGGGTTGCAACCGTGCTGTGAGGGCACGGAGCCCTCCCGGTCTCGATCGGGAGGGCTTTTTTATCTAAGAAGAGGGAGATCCGGTGATCTCCCTCCAACGGTAAAAAAACTCCACCTGTCCCCGCCGTCTACCTCAGCAGCACCATCCTTCTGATTTCGCTGCGGCCGCCGGCTTCCAGGCGGCAGAAATAGACGCCGCTGGCAAGGGCCCGGCCCTGCCGGTCGGTGCCGTTCCAGGATATCTGCTGCCGGCCGGCTTCCAGCTGGCCCTGATGGAGCACCACCACACGCTGCCCGAGCATGTTGTACACCGCCAGGCTCGCCGGACCGGACCGGTCGATGCTGAACCGGATGGTCGTCTCGGCGTTGAACGGGTTGGGATAGTTCTGATGCAGCTCGAAGCGGCCGGGAAGTCCGTCCGGATCGGTGATCACCACATCGGTGGAGGCGGTGACCTGGAAGGACCAGCCGACATCGGTCTCCAGGGCCTGGTCCCACAGCGAGGAGATACCGCCGGTGAGCAGCACCGAGACCGTCTCGCCGGGCTCAAAGGGCGTATCCGGGGTGAAGGTGAGCGTCCGGGTCAGGGGATCGTAGGCGATGCTGCCGCCGCGGTCGCCGCCCTCTCCGGAGACGATCACGTGATCGCCGGTGAGGGTGACCGCATCCATGGGCATGTCGAAGGTCGCCTCGATGACCGTCTGCCGGGGAACATTCTGCTCGTCGGGATGGGGGCGGGTGACCAGGACCCGGGGCGCCGTCTTGTAGGTCGGCAGGGCGCCCATGTCCCGGCGCGAGCCGTCCGGATCCTCGGGATCGTCGGGATTTCCCCGATCGATACACTGGGAGCCGGTCAGGATGTTGAAGTCGTAGGATCCGGGATCATGAAAGTGGGGATCGGAGCTGATCTCTCCGGTGCCGGGGCGGGGGGAGAAACTCTCCCACGTCTGTCCACCTCAGGTGGGGCAGAAGGCGGCGTAATTGAGCTGGCCGTTCCCCCAGACATCGTTATACAGCACGGTCGGCTCATAGCCTTCCCGGCAGGCGATGCCGTATTCGTCGTTGCCGGCGATGATGCAGTTGGTCACGGTGACGTCGGCGATCCAGGAGCGCAGGCCCACGCCGTTGCCCGTCAGGGTACAGTTGGACACCACACTGGTGGCGGCATAATCGTAGCTGATCCCGTAGCTGCCCCCGGTGATGATACACCCCTCCACATCCAGCCGGGTGCTGGCCCCGGCCCAGATCTGGGCCCCTTCGTCGAGCACAATCAGGGCTCCGTTGCCGCGCAAACAACAGCTGGTGTTGCCTTGAACCACCAGGTACCCGGTATACACCTCTGCTGGATCGAGGACCACCAGCCGGTCATAACCGTCTCCCGGTCCGGCCTCATCGTAAACATCCTGAAGATGCACCCCTGCAGCGGGGGCTGCCGCCAGCAGGATGATCAGCGGGATTATCGCTGGAAAAAGTTTCCTCAGTGACGTTCTCATACTTCCTCCTGGATCGGCTCTGGTTCCTGAATGATCGCCTGTCTGACCCCATTATCATACCATAATTGTAGGGAATTGTCAAGAGAGAAATGCTCCCGGCGTCGCCGGACAACGGAAAGAAAGCGAAAGGCCCGGGAATGTTCCCGGGCCTTCCCACATGGCGGGGCCGACCGGATTTGAACCGGCGCTCTCTGGCTTGACAGGCCAGCGTGTTAAACCAGACTGCACTACGACCCCGTATATCCGTATTATCGATGGGCGATACTAGATTCGAACTAGTGACCTCTTGCTTGTAAGGCAAGCGCTCTCGACCAGCTGAGCTAATCGCCCCCGATTGGTTCCGCCCGCGAAAACCCGCCCGGCAGGATCGATCTCCTCAGCGATCAGCAGAAGGTTGGCGCCCTTCCTGGGTGCTTGTTTTTGGACGAAGCAGGATGCCGATGGGAATGATGACACAGTAACCCAGGACCAGAAGCAGCGGCGCCAGGGTGATGGAACCCATTCTCAAGGTGATAAATCCCGCGATGATGACCACCAGCCCGGCCAGCAGGGTGAGATAATTTTTCCTGGTGAATACAAAGCTGCTCTTTTTCTGCCGGGGGCCCCTTTTCGTACCGGGTTTGACCTTGTTTTTCTGCGATCCCATGCGTCGCTCCGTCCTCAACAACTTCCAAAAGAATAATTTAATAAAAGTGGCACTCTGGAGTCAAGGGGAAAATCACCCGCAGCACAGACCTCTCAGGAGAACCATCCCAGGATCATCCCGATCCACTCGCCGAGAAAGGACATCCGGCCGATCAGGAGCGAGATACGGGCCATGACGGTGTAACCGAAGGAGGCCCCGAAGGTGACCATGAGGATATAGATGCCCACCCGGGAGGCGGCGCCGAAGGCGCCCTTGTGCTCCTTGGAGAAGAAAAAATAGATCAGACCGCAGACCACTCCGACGATGAGCACGACGTGGGAAAAGGTCATTCCAATGGAAAACCCGCTGTCATTGACGGCCACGATGGGGATCAGGGTGCTCTTGATCTGCCCGACGAAGTCGGACTGCAGATACCTGCTGAAACGCACGCCGGCGGTATAGCCGATGATAAAGGCCAGGGCCCATCGGCTCAGCCAGGCGATGGGATTGATCAGCCGGGTGAGCAGCAGGATCCCGAAAATACAGGGAATGATATAGTGATACTCGGGCTCCGCGTTGGCCAGTGCCGGAAGGATGTTCCTCACCAGCGGGGGATGGATCTTGGCCAGCATGTTGGGAACCATTGTTCCCCACACGCCCACCACCATCCAGTAGGCGGCGGAGACACCGACGAAGAGGTGCTCGGCGAACTTGTAGAAGGGGTTGTCTTTATACAGGAAGCTGAAGATCATCAAGGTCAGCAGAGCACCGATCCAGACCTGTAAAGCGTACATGGTGTCCATCCTCTTTTCTATGAGATCAGCCGATTTTCTTCTGTCGTTTCTTCTCGATAAAGAAGGTGATATTGCCGATGATGATAAAGATGATGATCACCAGGTGGGCGATTGCCTGAGGCCCCATGATGGCGATGGCGCGCTGGTAGACGAATTCATACTCGGGGTACTGGTGGACCAGAGCGGCTTCGTATTCGGCAGCGCCTTTCAATCCGCCCATCATGCCCAGCATCTGCCGGGGATAATAGGGGTACAGCAGCGGCGCGCTGACCGCGGTGGTGCCTCCGGCCACCGGGATATCTCCCGGGTCTCCGGCGAACTGGACCCATTCCTTCAGCCCGGGGAACCCGGCGGAAAAATTACAGATGAAGGCGAAATCCCTCAGATTCTGGATATCGCTCATCATGGCGATATCATCGATGTGGGTGCCGGGGGCATCGGTGGTGTACATCTTCTTCAGATCGGCAAGGATGGTGTTGATCAATCCGTAACCGCCCGCTTTATAGCCCAGATGGACGTAATCGGTGCCATAGACCTTATCCGGGAACTCCTCCTCGATGACGTTCTCGATGATCCGCAGCGCCTGAGCCTGCCCGGTGGGCCACAGAGCCATGATGTACATCTTGTGGTTCTTCTTGCAGCAATGCCGCGTCACCGCCGTGGCCATGGGCTCCAGCTCCGGGGCGGTGCTGGGTCCGTAGTCGAAGGGCAACAGAACCTTGGACCCTTCGGGCAGGCTCTCGATTTTGTCGAAGATCACCTGCACGATGGGGGTGGGATGCTCCATGAAGGAGATATTGAAGACCAGTGGGATGATCACCGCCAGAGCGATGAGGAGGAAGATGATGCGGCGATCGACATTCCCCAGTTTTTGTACGACGCTCATCGGACACTCCTCTTGTGAGTTCTTATTTCTCGGCGCCCAGATAGGGCCGCTCGATGCCCAGGATGATCCGCAGAGAAGTTGCGATCACGCCCAGGGCGATGCCGATCATGATGGCCCTCTGGCCGGCGGTGTTGGGCCAGCCCATGATCCAGTTGGCCAAGGTCGGGATGTGCAGAAACTCGAGCTGTTTCGGCAGCCAGAAGGTGAAATAGTGCCCGATGGGCGTGCGGCCCACCAGGATGATGAAGGCCGAGATGAGCAGAATGGTGGCCTCTTTCGTTTTGGCCCGGAAGGCCCGGTAGGCGGCCGAGGCCACAAAGAAAGCCAGCAGACTGAACATGGTGGCCTGAAGCGGATTGAAGACGGCCTCGAACATGAACCGGAACCACGATCCTTCGGCCAGGAAGTCGCCGCGCAGCCCTGGAGGGCCGCCGACCTTGAAGAAGCCGATGATCAGCATGAACAGAAAGCCGGCGATGCAGACGATGCTGTAGGGCCAATCGACTTTCTTTCGCTGGATCTTAACCAGGTGAACCCTGATCAGGTTCCCGCCCCCCAGGATAAAGGCGAACACGGCGATGATGTCGAAATAGACCGAGAGATTCTCATCCAGAGAGCTGAAGGGGGCGTGGGGTATAAACATGGCCAGGATCAGGGCCGTTCCCACGACAAACGTGATGATGATCGGGATTCGTCGACGCATATCCTCCTCCAGACGCTAGAATCTCAGGGAAAAGAGACGAATGATGAAGTCGCTGACCTTGGCCATGGCCGGGCTGCCGGTGAGCACGCGCAGCGTCTCGAAGATCACGCCGAAGCCGATCGCCAGGGAGGCCAGTACCTTGCCCGCATCCGCCCCCTTCAGGCTGCCCAGCGCACGGGGTTCCTTGGATAGATAGGCGCTGGCCGCGAACAGTTCCTCGCCGATGAGGGTGTAATCGCAGGCGGCCACGAAAAAGGGCAGCTGAGCCGGCTGAGCCGTGCCAGCCACCTGGATGGCCCCGATGGAATTCCCCGTCTCGGCCAGAATCAGAGACTCGGCGAAGAAGGATCCTAAATAGAAACAGGCGGCCGGTTTGTTCCTCACCATGGTGCCGTCCAGGAAGGCCACATAGCCGAACTGCTCGTCGGTGACGTAGTGAACGATTTCATCGCTGTAAGCATCCGGCCGGCCGGCGCTGAGATAGGCCTGTTTGACCGTCTCGCGAGCAGCGGCCAGCACCATCGACCGGGAGACGGGCACGTCCAGCTTGGTGTCGTACTTGGCGATCATCTCGGCCAGGGAGCCGAGAATGGTGATGCCGGCCACCGTCTGGACGTCATCCAGATCCTGGATCCCGGGGACATAGAGGATCGATTTGCCCATCGCGGTGGCTCGCCCGACGGCCTCATCGACCGCCTCCAGGCCGGCGATACGCCTGATGAAGAGTTTCTTGCCTTTTTTGGCCCGGGTGATGTAGAAGATGATGAAGAAGGAGAGAATGGCGGCGATGACCAGCAGGTTGCTCCGTTCCACGTTGTACCACTGTTGGCTGGAGTGAACAGCCGCCGAGGGAGGGGAATCGATGAAGAAATCTCCGGCCAGGGCCCGGATGCGGTAGTAATATGTGGTGTGGTCCTGGGCGGAGGTGTCCACATACCGGTTTACGCCCATGGTGACCGAGCTGACGACCTGATACTCGCCGTCTATGCTGGTGCTTCGCAGGATGTCATAGCCGGTGACGATATTCTTGCCGCCGCCGTCGTCGGCTGACAGGGTCCAGCCGATGGTGATGCTTCCGCCGGCGTCATACGGCGTATCGTGGACCTCCGGAACACCCGGCGGGGCAGGGGTTTGCTCGCTGACCAGCGGTTTTTCGAAGGTCTCCTCCTGGGCCATTACGGTGGACAGGAATCCGACCGAGAAGACCAGGATGAGGGCGCCACAGAACAGCGATGCCCTGCCGAGGTGAAGACAGGCGCGTTCCATGTGGAGCATAGGATCACCCCTTTCGGACAGAGTCAATGCCAATGACCGATGGTTCTCCGAAACGATAGTTTATGGCAACGATAAAAACCGTGAACACAGAGTACCACATCTGATCGAAAATGTCAAGTATTTAAATGAAAAGCAAGGAAAAATTAAGCGGGCGGAAGCTCGCGGCCGGTGCTGAACCGTTGTCCCTTTTCAGCCGCCCATCGCCGTCAGCCGGCCGCCGCCAGCTTCTCGATCCGGCGAACGTAACCGTCGATATCGAACTTGCGGCGCAGCCCGCGGTCATTCATGTAGCGGATGTTGCCGAAGACGGCCCGCTCGCCCCAGGGACGATCGTGCTTGCCGAAACACCAGGCCACCCCGGCGAATCCATTGGGATCGCGTCCGTCCAGTTCATATGTATTGTTCAGATACAGGACGGTCTGAAAGGCTCTCCGGGGCGACCGGCTCCACTCCAGGATCTTCTTGCCCCAGTACATCCTCATGTAGCCGTGCATCTTCCCGGTGAGCAACATCTCTTTCTGAGCGGCGTTCCAGTAAGGATCGTGGGTCTCGGCCGCCTCCAGGGCGGAAGGCGAATAGAGGGCGGGTCTGGGATCCTGCCGGTGGGCCTGGAGGGTCTTGCGGGCCCACCCGGGCAGGCCCTGGTAGCGGTCGTAGTCCCGGTTGTAGAGGACGAAGTTCATGCTCAGCTCGCGGCGGACGATGAGCTCTTCCAGGAAGGCCTCTTTTCCCGGGCTGGAGGTCCTCGAGACCTGCAGGGCGAGATACAGAGGCGAGATCTGTCCGAAATGCAGATAGGGACTCATGCCCGAGAGCCGGTCGACGCTGGGATCGTTGCGCCGGTCGGCGAAATGATCCAGGTGCCCGGAGATGAAGCGTTCGAAACGGCGCCGGGCCCGGCCGGTGCCGCCGGCATGGTGCCGGCTGGGCGCCACCTGATGGTCGATCTTCAAACGGGAAACGGCGGCATCGATATCGTCCGCGTCGATCGATCCGAGATCCAGATCGGTGGAGGGGTGCCTCACCGCCTGACGGCGCAGGGGGGTGAGGAACTCGTTCAGCCGCCGGTGGATCTTGGGCCTCAGCGTAGCCGCCGAGTACTCCTCCCTGGGCGAGGCCGACTCCACCGGGACGACCACGTCGCTTTCCACCTGGATCAGGGGACAGCGCATCCGTTCGGCGGCTCGGGTCCGCCACTGACGCTGAATGCGCAGGTAGCCCCGATCGACCACCGCCAGCGAGGCCTCGGCCGACAGTGCCACAGCGCCCTCCTCGGGAGAAATCCGGCGAACCACCAGCCGCAGGCCCCGTTTACGCAGGCTTTCACCGGTCTTCCTGAGGCCCTCCAGCATGAAGGTGTAATGCCGGGCGTTGGCCTCCGGGAACCGGTCGGTAAGCCCGAAATAGACCACCACCGGCAGCTTCAGCCGGTTGGCCTCCCCGACCGCATACTCCAGGGCATGATTGTAATGCTCCCGCTGGGAGGCCTGCATCCAGTAGAGGACGTAGCCGCCCCGCCGGACCGGGCGGTCGTTGAGAAACCGAATGCGTTCCGGATGGATCATCCGATCACCTTTTTCGGCCCTTGCCGGAGTCGGTGATCTCCATGAGGGCCTCGGGATAGGGCAGAAAGAAGGTCTGCCGGGCCAGGTACTCCTGGTCGAACCGGACCACCCAGGCCCGGGCCAGGTTCAGCGGTACGCTGAGAGGCACCTTCTCGTTGCGGTATCGTTCCAAAGCGTCGAGGAAGAAGGCCTTTTCCCTGGTGGAGAGCTCCTTGGAGAAGAAGCCCAGGGCATGCATCAGGACATTGATATTGGACACGTATCTGGGAGGCCTGATCAGGGCCCTGGCCAGATGCGCGGCATACTGCTCGAAGACCTCGGCCGGTGGCCGTCTCTCGGGATTGGCCACCAGGCGGCCCAGGGTTTTGAGCTCCTTCTGGTTGTAGGCCATCAACAGCAGTTTGTTGTGCGCCTGGAATTGCACCAGGGCGCGCATCGTCCCGGCGCCTTGCACCTTCCGGAAGTTGGCCATGAGAAACAGCTTGGTCAGGAAATGCTCCCGCAGGCGGAAGTTGCGCAGGCGGCCCTCGTCCTCGATGGCCAGCGGGGAAAACCGTTCCACCACCGGACCCCCGAAGAATCCCGGACCGGGAGTCGAGGCGGCCCCCTTCTCCGGCCCGGCGTAGATCTTGACCCCCTTCATGCCGCAGGAAGGGGACCGGTACTTGAGGAGGAATCCGTCGATGTCGGCCAGCGAGCCGAGGAAGGTGTCGGTGAAGCGGCGCATCTTCTGTGTGACGTCCTTTCCCGTCGAGGGCTGGATCAGCTGGGGGCCCTGGCCCGCAGCGACGATGCGGATGGGATAGCGGGGCACACCCAGCCCGATCTCCACCTCGGGGCAGACCGGCAGGTAGGTGACATGGGGCTTGAGGATTTCGACGAAATCATCCGGGATGACGGCTCCGTTCCAGCGGCAGCGGGCGAATCCCAGGCACTTGCTGATGACCACGTTCGGCTTGCTAAATGATCGCACAGCCGGACTCCTTTTTCAAGAACTGTTTAACACCAGGATCGAAGCATTCAACAGCGTGGCGAAGCTGACCCAGAGGAGGTAGGGGACGAGCAGCCAGGCGGCCGTTTTCGAGATACGGGAAAAGAGCACGATCGTCAGCACGATCGCCGCCCACAGGCAGGCGATATCCACCAGGCCGGCGAGAGGGCTGTGCAGGCCGAAGAATAAAATGGACCACAAGGTGTTGAGAATGAGTTGGAGGGCGAAAAAGATGAGCGCTGTCTGTCGCCGGGGGGCATCTTTTTCGGCCCGCCAGACCAGGAAGAGAGAGATCCCCATGAGAAAGTAGAGGGCGGTCCAGACGGGGGCAAAAACAGCGCTGGGCGGGGTGAAGGGTGGCTTGTTCAGCGTGGCGTACCAGCCGGGAATAGCCGGCCGGGTGAACAGGGATCCGATGAATCCGGCCAGCAGGCACAGGATAATGCTGGCAGCCAGACGGATCGGGTTTTTCATCCGGTCTGTCATTATCTCACCGCCTTCCTTCAGAGAGCGGCTCCGGCCGCATTGAGAATCCCCGGGGGCTATTCCCACCACTCTCCGATGAAATAGATCAGAGCGTCATCGGCCGAGAAGACGGCGAACCGGCAGAGGAAATCCTCCGGGAAATACCCGGGCGTGATCGTATCGTTGCCCGATCCGTCCCGGTTCATCAGGTACAGGTCGTATGTGCCCTGCGAGCCGATGGCGCCGACCACATAAACCAGCTCTTCTCCGGTCCGGGAGAAGCTGGCCAGACTCTGTGAATAGCCCGTCTCGGTGAGGCGCTGCTCCGGCCCACTATCGACCGGGACGCTGAAAAAGTCGTAGTTGCCGTGGACCGAAGCGTCGTCCAGCAGGCGGGAGAAGATGATCCGGTCCAGGTCGGGGTGCAGCCGGGGATCATAGTCTCCGAAGGGCAGGTTGGCCTGGCCCCACTGGCCGGCCCGGGGCGGGTCGGTGACCCGGCGGTCATCGGTGCCGTCCTGGTTCATGATCCAGATCTGGCTGTTGCGGGTGAAGACGATCCGGTCGCCCAGCCAGTGGATGTCCGAATCATGGAAGCCGGAATCATACAGCAGATGCTCATCGCCGCCGTCGACGGCGTTCATCACGTAGATGTCCAGAGTGCTGCCGCGCCAGGACAGAAAGGCGATCCGGGCGCCATCGGGGGACCAGCAGGGATAGAGATCCCAGTGGTCATTGTCGGTTAGCCTGGCCAGGCTGTCGCCATCGATACCCAGGGTGCAGATCTCGCCATAGGAATCGCCGTCTCCGTCCAGCTCGTGGGAGAAAACCAACCGGTCGCCGGCAGGATTCAGACGGAGGGTTTCGATCTTTTGCGGCGAGCTGTAGATCAGGGTCACATCACCGGTGGCCCGGTCCAGGGCATAGATGCCCCAGCGGTTCTGATGGGGGACCGATCTCCCTTCCGGCTCGCTGGGATTGTCTTTGGCGCACCCGGCGACCAGCGCGAGACAGGCCAGAAGAAGGAAGAAGACCGCGGCCGGGAGATGTTCTGTCCGGCAAGGGGTGGAACAGTCCGCTTCACTGTGTCCATCGGCTTTCTTCACTTTCTGTTCCTTTCAGCGATCTTTCTAGCGCCCCAGGACCTGTCCGATGGCCTCGATCAGCCCCTGCGGATCGTCGGTGCCGAGACGAAAGGCGGAACCGTCCTGGAGGCGGAGCTCGACGGCGTCCAGGCCGGAGACGTTGTACATCCAGCCGTCGGGGACCTTGCGCACGCCCCAGCCGTGATACCAGTGGTTTCGGACCGGCTGGTACCCCATGATGAATCTCAGCGGGATGGTCTTGCGGATCAGACCGGGGCCGAACCGGACGGTCAGAAACTCCTCGTCGATCTCCGCCGTCAGGGAGGCGAACAGAAAGGTGGCCAGTCCCAGGATGAAGGCGACGATCACCGGGATCCAGCTGAATTCGGTCACAGCCAGCAGGACGATGATCAACACAATGCTCAGGTCCATGGCCACGATCACGGTCCAGCCGACCTGAGTGTGGCGATAGAGGATCTTTCTCATCTCGGATATCCTCGGGGAGGGCCCTCGCTCAGAGGGCTGAGCAGCCATTGGCCCAGGGCCACGATCGCGGGAAACCGGTCCTCCCGAGCGAAGGTCCAGCCCCCTCCGGTTCTTACGAAGACATGATCCTCCTGACCGTATCCCGATTCGGGAAGCGGCAGGCCGTCTCTGCGGCCTTTGGCGTATACATAGACCTTGATAAACCGGACGCGATTGAATACGGCCTGGTCCATCCGGGCGATCTCGATCCGTTGAATGCCGGCATAATCCCTGGCCATCAGGGCATACATGCATTCCTCGGGTGTTTGATAGAGTCCCAGCTTTTTCCCGGCCCGCACCTGAAGGGCCGAATAGAGCCCGACGGCGATCAGGGCACACAGAACGATGATTACAGGGCTGAAAAGCAGCGCTCGTCTCTTGGTCCGCATCGGAAAAGCTCCTCCATCTTCCCCTGGTGACCGGGATGGTCCCGCGACCCTGCTCATGTCCTCCTGCGAAAGACGCCTTCGGCAGAGTCGCGGCTTACGATGCCCGGATATGATAGCGCATGATGGGCCTGGTCTCCGACCGGCGGGCCGCCTCCCGGAACCCCGCCTGGCGAAACTGCGAGGCCAGGCCGTGATAGACGAACACGTCCGGCGCCGGACTCTTTTTCGGTTCCACCGGATAGCCCTCCACGATCCGGCCGCCCTGTCCGGCGGCATACTCGACGGCGGCACGCAACAGTTCGGTGGCCAGCCCCCGGCGGCGATGCGATCGGGCCACATAGAAGCAGACCACCGACCAGACCGGCCGATCGTCGATCCTTTTGAGGATTCGCGACCGCTCCAGACGGGGGTAGGAATCCCGCGGTCCCACCGAGCACCAGCCCACCGGGCGGCCCCGGTCATAGGCCAGGATCCCGGGAACCCGGCCGGACTCGACGATCCGCTTCATCGCCCGCCGGTTCGGTTCCCCCTTATTCCGGTCGAACTCCGCCTGGGTCTGGCGCCACCACATGCACCAGCAGCCGCCGCAGGCGCCCCGGGGGCCGAACAACTGCTCGAGGTCGGCCCACCTCTCCGGAGTCAGGGGATGGAAGACCAGCGGCCGATGAGATTCCTTTTCGCCCGTTGTTCTTTCGGCCCGGCCCGTTTTCCCTTCAGACGTGGTTCTCTTCTTCTGCGGCATGACAGGTTCTCTCCGCACCCGTTTCACAATAAGAGATGAGGCGGCCGGGCATGTCCATATTCAGTTGACGGAAGATGAACTCGACGATCGCCCGATCGATCCGATCTTCTTTCTCCAGCCGGCGCAGGGCCTCCTCGTTCTGCATGCTGAAAGAACGGTGATCCCGGCAGTTTGTGCATACGCCATCGTCGTCAAGGTCGATCAGACCGGGAATGGCCGGCATGACACATCGCCGGCAGACGGGCATCAGATATCTCCCTCCGCAGAGATCGGCACCATGGCCCTTCTCAGGGCAGCCCGGGCCAGCAGGCGGGTGGAATCGAGCACCGGAAGGGGAGAGCTTTCCGGGGTGACCAAGAGAGGGATCTCGGTGCAGCCCAGGACCACCGCATCGCAGCCGCGGTCCTTCAGCTTCCGGATGACTTCCTGGAAATAGGACCGGGAGGCGTCCGTGAAACGGCCCTGGATCAGCTCCGAGAAGATGATCTCATCGATCCGGCGCCGTTGATCCCCGTCCGGGACGGCATGTTCCAGATAGAGCTCACCCAGTTTCCTGGCGTACACCGGCCCCTCCATGAGAAAGCGGGTCCCCAGAATGCCCAGACGGCGGTGCCCCTGGCGGCGGGCCTCGGCGGCCACTTCCTCGGCGATATGCAGCCAGGGTCGGTCGGTTCTGGCTGCCGCCGTATCGAAGGCCTGATGAATGGTATTATCCGGGCAGATGAAGAAATCCGCACCGGCGGCGGCCAGTTTCCCGGCCGAGGAAATCATCAGGCCGGCTACGCCCTCCCAGTCTCCGGCCCGGATGAGCCGCATGTACCGTCCCAGAGAGTGCGTATGCATGGACACCTCGGGGTGCTCATACCGGCCCATACTCTTCTGAGCCTCCTGACAGATGGTCCGATAACACAGGGCCGCCCCTTCGGCGCTGCAGGCTACGATGCCGATGTGTTCGGACATAGGGATGGCTCCTTACGGCTGGCCGGATGGTTGACCGGGCGGCTGGGCCGCGCGGATCTCGCCGGCCCGGGCCTCCAGCTCGAGGGCTCGCGCTTCCATATCGGCGCTATGGTAAAAATCGGCCATGTCCTCCAGGACGGGGGCCAGATCGGGACTGTCCCGGCCCAGGATCTCCTCGTAGATCAGCAGGATGCGCTCGTACACGGCGGCGATCTTATCCGCCAGCTGCTGGACCTCATACAGCTCGGCCAGATTGAGCAGGGGATTGAGCACATCCGGATGGTTGGGGCCCATCACCTTTTCGCAGATCTCCACCGACCGCTGGAACAGCGGCTCGGCCTGCTCATAGCGGCCCATGGCCCGGTAGGTGGCCCCCAGGTTGTTAAGGTCCCGGGCCACGATGATGTGTTCCCGGCCGAGGTGCTGTTCGTCCATGGCCAGCAGTTCCATATAAAGACTCTCTGCCGTGGCATACTGTCCCAGAGTGGTGAACAGGGCGGCGACATCGTTGAGCGGCCCGATCAGGCCGGGGCTGCCTCGGGGAACCGTTTCCCGAACCGTCTCCAGGGCCTGATGAGCCAGCCGGTCGGCCTTCTCGAACTCCCCCTTCTGGGCCATCTCGCCGGACATCCGGACCAGCTCCTCATAGGTGGGCTGCCTGCCGCAGGCTGCCGCTGCCAGACAGCAGATCAGAACAATCGTCAGAGGCCGCGAAATATTCCTCATGCTCTATCCTTTCATCAAAGAAAAAGGGTGGCTCGTTTGATGGGCCACCCTGTCGATGAATGTATCGAAAATGCTCCATCCCGGACTGCGTCTGCGCCATTCTTCCCCACCTCCTACTTCTCGATCAGCTCCACGTTGGCCCGGGGCAGGAGTACCTCCTCGCCGTTTTCCAGCTTCACCTTGCAGATGCGGACCTTGGCCTCGGTGGGCAGCTCCTGCAGGGGCGCCGGCAGGTCGGTCACCTCGCCCAGCATGCCGAAATAGGGATGCCGGATGACACGGATCTGGCTGCCGATGATCATACCCTCGCTGGCGCCTTTTTCGGCAATATCCTGTTTGGCTTCATCCTCGACCAGGGGAATGACCACTTCCGGACGGATGACGCCGGCCCGGATCTGGGTGGCACCGTTGATGGAGGCCTTTTTCCCCTCCAGGCTCTTGAGCAGTTCGAAGGTCCGGGCGGCCATACGGATCTTGCCGAATCCCTCGGTGACCATCAGGGTGGTGCCAAGGTCCTCCGTTCCGGTGATGGCCACCCCCAGATCATAGCCCAGGATCTCTTTGACGTCCTGGTTGTCGAAACCTCCGATAATGATCCCCTTGACCTCTTTGTCGATGGCCTTGCGGAGCGCGGCCAGCTCGATGAAAGATCCGCCGACCAGCACCTTCCCGCGGTGACTCTCTTCGATGGCCGACTCGGAAAGCACCTCGTCGGGGCCCGAACAGGCGACGGCCAGCTCGCCGTAAGCCTCTCCCCCGAGTCCGAAGATGCCCTGAACGAAGGCGGCGGTGGTCTGTACGGCGATGCCCTCATTGGGGAACACCTTGGTGACCGTTCCGTCAATATAAGCCTTCACCTCCACAGGGATGGGCGCCTCGCGAATGAGCACCTGGCCGGTGACATCGGAGACGCTCTCCACGGTGCCGGCCACCGGAGATTTGGACGTGGTTTTGAACATTCCAAACAGGCCGCCGCTGCGAGCCAGGGGCTCCTCTTTTTCGATGTGGTCGCCCTCCTTCTTGAGCATGAACTCCTTGATGTCGGCCGGTTCCAGACTGAGCAGGTTGGCGATGTTGATGGGCTGCACATTTCCGGGAAGATCGGTCTTGGCCACCACCTGATCGGCGCTGACGGCGTCGCCCTCTTTGACCAGCACCTCTCCGGGAAGAGGAAGCCGGCGCTCCTTACGGATCTTGGTTCTTTCGGCAACCCTCAATCCTGGCGTATAGGCATGGGCCACGGGCGGCCTCCTTTCGAGAAATTTCTCATATCAGATTGAACATTGGAAAGTTGAAATGTTATATTGAAAGGCAGTAACCGTCTGGCGGTGGCGATCCAGGCGGACGGCCAGGGAGCGTAAGATCCGGCCACGATCACGACCGCCAACACGATCGCCAGCACCAACACGGTCGTTAAGAAGTTTCCGGATACACGTCCAAGGCCTTGTTCCACTCCTGGAGTTTTCTGACCCGCTCGGAGCGATCCTCGGGCAGCGCGAAGGGCTGTCGCCCGCGGGCATCCACGATGATGCCCGAGGTGCCGCCGGGCACCTCCGTCTCGATGCGTTTGCCTTTACCGGCCCCGACGTCGAATCCCCGGCCCGGGTCGATGATCACCGAGATCGGTTCCCCGTAGGGGGCGGGAACGACGAACAGCTCTCCGAAGAGGACCTCGCGCTCCACCGTCTCTCCGCCGGGCACGGCGATCGTGATCTTCATGCAGGCCTTGCCCGGTTTTCCCGTTCCCACCGGAGCGATACAGGTTCCCAGGCGGATCAGGCAGTCCTTGGTGAATACCTCCGTGGCCGCCTGTTTGTGAACCGTGGCCAGAACGCCCAGCTGGGGCATCATGAAAATGCTGTCCACGGCCAGCTGGGTGATGCCCTCCGGCAGGAAGGCGTCGATCATCATGAAGGCGGCCTGCTGCCGGCGGGGGGCGTGGGACAGGACCCCGCCGCTGCCCACCAGCATGTCCAGCGTCATCATGTTCACCAGGGTCTGTCCGGAGGCTTTCTGGTCGAAGGTGTCCGAGACGGTGCGCTGCTGCTGGATGCCCTTCAGGCCCACGGCGAACGATTTATGCTGGATGAAGGCCAGACGCAGTGCCTCCCGGGCGATGGCCTGTTCGATCATCAATTCTTCCAGGCTCTGAGGGATGGTGGTCGGGCGGATCATCTTGTTTCCGATACGGTTGCGTAGATCGGCCGGGTCCATCTCGAAGGGCACCCAGCGCATGATGTTGGCCATGCCGGCCTCGGCCAGAACATTGGAGACGCTGTAGCTCATGCCCAGGTTGGCGCTCACGGTACGGTTGAAAATATTCTGGAAAACAGAGAAGATATCGGTGGTGGCGCCGCCGATATCGACCCCCACGACTTCAATGTTCTCCGCCTCAGCGATGGTCTGGATGATGCTGCCCACCGCGCCGGGGGTGGGCATGATCGGCACGTCGGTCCAGGACATCAGTTTATCGTAACCGGGGGCCTGGGCCATGACATGCTCCATGAACAGGTCGTGGATCTTCTCCCGGGCCGGCCCCAGGTTCTCCCGTTCCAGGACGGGCCGCAGGTTCTCGACCACGTCCAGGGATGTCTTCTCCCCGAGGATCTTCTCGATGTTCGGGATGGCTTCGTTATTGCCGGCGTAAATGACCGGCAGCTGATAGCCGATGCCCAGTCGGGGGCGGGGATTGGCGGCCTCGATCAGCTCGCCCAGCTCGACCACGTGCGAGATAGTCCCGCCGTCGATCCCCCCGGAGAGCAGGATCATGTCCGGGCGCAGATGGCGGATGCGCTCGATGCGCTCGTGGGCCTGCCGGCCGTCGTTGGAGGCGATGACGTCCATGACGATAGCCCCGGCGCCCAGCGCGGCCCGCTCGGCACTCTCGGCCGTCATACTCTTGACCACGCCGGTGACCATCATCTGCAGACCGCCGCCGGCGCTGCTGGTGGACAGATACAGATCGGAACCGCGGTCGCCTTCCTGCGGGGTGATGATCTTTTCGCCCTCCAGCAGGGTTCGCCCGGAGAGCTCCTCGACCTCCCGGATGGCGTTCAGGGCCCCTTTGGTGACGTCCTCCACCGGAGCTTCCACGGTGGTCGGCGCCTCGCCGCGAACGATGAGACGGTATTCTCCGTCCCGTTTTTCGATCAGTATGGCCTTGGTGGTGGTGCTGCCGCAGTCGGTGGCCAGCACCGATGTGATGTCCTTCATTTTATCCGTCATCTCCGCCCCCTTTGGCGCGCCGTTTCTCTTTTTTTCTCAGTTTGTTTTCGGCGATCTGTTCATCCTCCAGCGTCTCGATCCGGCGGATGAAGTATTCCACGTTCTCGCGCTGCTCGATGGCTTCCCGGATGGTCTCGTAATCCCGGAACTCGAAGAATGTCTGCACGATGGGCTCGAAGAAGACCATCACCTGGCTGCCCACGAAGCTGAGCGGTTTCATCGATTCGAGGATGAAGATGGCCATGGCGGACATCCTCAGATCGACGATCTTATGGGCCAGCTTCTCCAGCAGCTGTTCCTGCCGCTCGGTCAATTGAGCGCTCACGGGTCAGTTTCCTCTCGATGTGATCCATCACCTGCCGGCGCCGTTCCCCGGAGGGGTCGGGGCCGAAAGGCAGGTACAGGCCGCGCATGTTCCCCAGCCGGGAGGGGCTCTCGGTGGTGCTCAGATGGACCCCTTTGGGAACCGGGTAACACTTTTTGAAATCCGTCCAGCGCCGTTTCCGCCGTGTGATCAATCCCCGGATGGAGACCTGTTCGGAATCCAGCCGGTAGAAGGTGGGCAGAAAGAAGCCGGACAGAAACAGGATGAGGATGAAGATCGACGGCAGGATCCATTGCGGACCGAACCAGGACACCAGCGTCCAGACGATGGCCGCCAGGAACAGGATCACGGCCAGCGAGCGGATCAGACTTTCCTTCAGCGGCCAGACCGACCATTCCACCGCCTGATCATCTCCGCCTTCGGCGGACCCGGGATGATCCCCGGCCTGCTCGGCCGAGTCATCCCCGGAAGGGGTCTGATTGGCGCGGGCCGTGGGTTGTTCTCGATCAGGCACCGTTCTCTGAGCTCCCGCGGCGGGTTCTATTCCAGCCGGAGGAACCGGCCGTCCTGGATGGTCAGGATCATGGCTTCATCGTTGGCGCCCAGGCCGCGGCTCAACGAGATGTTGCCGGCCAGTCCCTGGAAGTCCTCTGTTTGGGAGAGGAAATGATACAGAGCCTCCGGGGTATGGGCCCCCGATGCGATACCCTCCAGCAGCAGCAGAGCGCACTCGTAGCTGAACACGGCGACCTTCCCCGGGTGATGGCCGTAGCGGTCGGTGAAGGCGGCCGCGAACTCCTGATAAGCGGGGTTGGACAGCTCCTCGATGAAATCGGTGGCGAAGTGAATGCCGTCTAGGTACCGGCCCCCGATGCGGTGAGCCTCCCGGTCGCCCCACCCGCTGGTGCCGCAGATGAGCGTTTCCAGCCGGTGAAAGGCGATCTGCGGGGCGATCATCCCCGCCTCCTGAGGGGAGGCCGGCACGAACAGGCCGTCGAGATAGACCCGCCGTTCCGAGGGGGGCAGGGTGTCAGGCTGGGCCTGCGCCTCGATCGCGGGGAGCATCCCGAGAGCTTCCAGGCTGTCATCGTAGGCCTGTTTCCGGCTGCGGATCTGCAGCAGCTGGGCTTTGAAATCGGTGTCGCCGGCCTGATACCAGGTGATGGCCAGGATCCGGGCCCCGGCACCTTCGGCGACCTGGCGGAAGCCCTCCACGGCGGCCTGTCCGTGGCCGTCGCGGGGCGCCAGGATGGCGAAGGTCTGCAGATCCAGCTCGCCGATGCCGTAAGAGGCCATCCGCTCGCCCAGTGCGCGGGAGCCCACGCTTCTCTGGAAGACGAACCGGCCCACCTGGGCGATGTTCTCCTCGGTGGCCGTGGGCGTGATCATGGGCACCTGGCGGCAATCGCAGACCGCTCCCACTCCGACGGCATTGGCGCTGAGCAGCGGCCCCACCAGGGCTGCCGCATCCTGTTCCTCGATCAGCTCCCCGGCCGCCCGGACGGCCCGGACCGCCGATCCGCCGGAATCCCGGACCTGCACCTCGATATCGATGCCGTCAGGCGAGTGGTACTGTTCCACGGCCAGCTCGACGCCATGCTGCAGATCCCTTCCGTAATCGGCATAGGGCCCCGAGAGGGGGCAGATCACGCCAATGGTCAGGCGATGAGGCCGATCTACGGCGACTCTGCTGCGAATCGCCCGGGCCTGTTGCGCCGCTGCGCTGTCGGGGAACCGCCGGAGCAGTTCCTCGGCCCCGGCCAGGGCCTCTTCCCGATGCCCCTGGGAAAGCTCCCCGCGGACCATTTCCAGCAGGATCCAGGGACTGACCGGGTCGTCGGGCAGGTCCTGGTAGAGATGATCCAGCTGTCGAAGGGAAAGGTGTTCCGAGATCACCACCCGGAGCCCCACGCGGGCCAGATCGATCAGCCGGGGATCGCCGCTTTCGGTGATCACCCGGCGAAGTTGATCGGCTGAGCTCCAGTAGTGTCCCTGGCGATACTGGCAGATTCCCAGCAGGTAGGCGACATTCTGCCGGTAGGTCGTACGGGGGTGATCGGACAGCAGGGACTCGAGACTTTCGACGGCCTGGTCGTAATTCTGGAGCCAGTAATAGCACTTGGCCTGCATCAGCAGGGAGGCCGTGACACGGCGGTGTTGGGGGTGATCCCGAAGGAGGCCGCGAAAACCCATCAGGGCCCGGTAGTAATCGGCCTGACGGTACTGTTCAACCGCTTCCTGAAAGATCTCCTCGCCCGTATCTGCATCGGTCAGCTCCTGAGCCAGTGCCATCGAGGGGCACAGGATCAGGATTGCCAGGGCCCAGCCGATCAAGAGGAGGCCACAGCGGGGAAAGAAGGTCTTCCCTCTGTTTTCGCAAGAAAAAATCGAGGTGGTCATGCCCTGTCCTCTCCTCACTCCAGAAACTGGACAGCACCCCGACGGTCGGCGCATTCCTATGGTCACCATCGCGGCCGGCTGAAGATCCGGGACCGATGAGCTGATCACAGCGAGAATTTTCCGAAATCCTCCGGATTAATCCTTTTGAGACGCTCCCGCAGGTTATCGGCTCGTTCCTGGTCGCCCAGGCCGGAGGATTCCCGATCGGTATCCAGAACATGATTGGCCACGTAAATGGGAGCCTCGCAGCGAAGGGCCAGAGCGATAGAATCACTGGGGCGGGCGTCGATGGTCACCAGGGAGTTTTCCCGCTCGACATAGATCTGGGCATAAAAAGTCTGATCCTGCAGGTCATTGATGACCACCTTGACCACCTTGCCGTCGAAACCGTCGATGATCAGTTTCATCAGGTCGTGGGTCATGGGACGTTTCAATTCCACGTCGGCCAGTTTCATGGCGATGGCCGCCGCCTCCGCATGCCCGATCCAGATGGGCAGGACCCTGGAATTATCGTCCTTCGAATCGGCCAGGATGACCACCGGAGACTTGGTGCTTAGATCGATAGCCAGGCCGCTGACGTGCATCTGTTGCATCGCTGTTTCAAGCTCCCTTCAGAGATATGTTGGCGGAATGGACCTTACAGTGTGCCTGCCCACAGACCCATGGTCAGGGCCACCGCTATGCCCGGGATCAGCTCCCAGAGGCCGGGTGCATCCTTTTCCCGGGACATCCATAGACCGGCTCTGGGCAGCAGGATCAGGGGGGTGAGGAACAACAGATGGCCGCCCTGAGCGATCACGGCCACCAGACAGCCCCTTTCAAAATAACCCAACCACCGCCACAGACCGGCCGGCAGCATGGGCTGGACGGCGCCTGGTGGAAACACTCCGCTTGCCGTCTCTGAGGATCGCGGCTTTCTCAGGTGGAGGCAGGCCGAACGGATATAGAACGAGAGCAGCGGGCTGACCCAGATGGCGATGATATAGGCCACCCCGAGTTTCGATCTGGCGATGACTGCGGCGGATTCCCGGGCCTCAAGGGCCGCCTGGGGATGACGGGAGAGCAGCAGACAGATCAGCCCGATGGCGCCCAGATGAAGCAGCTGATCGAGTAAAAACAAGCCCAGGTGGTCTTTTTGCCGCGAGGCGCTGAGCACCAGCTTGGCCTTATCCACGGCCGTGTGAAACAGCCATAGGAAGAGAAGACCGCCCCAGAACGGGAGACTGTTCAGGTACGGGATGGTGGCCAGGATGCTGGTCAGAGCGAAGAGAGCACTGTGCAGCAAAACGCCCCAGGAAAAGCGTTTTTTCACCCGGAAAACGGCGTCGGTCTGGAGGGCAAAATCGGCCGTGAAGTGCGCCAGGACCAGCCTCCAGAACAACTCCATGGTGATCTCCCGACCGGGGTCGAAGGGGACTTCGGACCCCAGGCCGAAGCCCTTTGTATTCGGTAAAAATATACACAGGCAGGAAAAACAGGTCAAGGACTTTTTCATCGCCTGGAATCCAAAATCCCCTTGACAAAAGGCAAATTATGGGCTACCGTGATGATGAACGCCTTCTCCTGCAGGAGGGAATTCGGGCGGGGCGCTGTCCCGATCCGGAAGGGGGTGAATCTTTTCGCCGGCCGGATGCGTAAAACGTGGTGCGGTCCGCCGACACCGCCGTCGTCCGGATCGCCGGTGAACAGAAATCGATGGAACTCTTTCGGGAGGTGAGGCTCGATGAACAGAACGGCCACAGCCCTGGCGGTACTTCTTTGCCTGATCCCGGCGTTCTTCTCCCCGGCTGGAGCGGAGAGCGGCCGTCTGTACGGTAAGGTCTCGACCGAACAGGATGAGGTATTCCAGGGGATCATTCGATGGGACGACCACGAGACCTTCTGGGATGATATTCTCGATGCTGCCAGGGAGATCGACGGCACTTCCGATGAAAAAGAGCATCGTCATCGCAAGGAGATCGAGATCTTCGGATTAACCATCTCCTGGACCGAGACCAGGGATAGTGACGGCGGAGACCGGCGTTTCGGGATCCGCCTGGGCCGGCTGAAGTCGATCCAGCGGCGCTCCCGGCGCTCGGCGGTGCTGACCCTGAAGGACGACACCCGGATCAGGATCTCCGGCTCGGGCACGGATATCGGATCGTCCAATCGCGGGATCGTCATCCAGGATCGTGACCTGGGCCTGGTCACGGTGGACTGGTCCGACCTGGAGAGGGTGGAATTCGCCTCCGGGGCTGTGGAACCTGAATCGGCCGCGGAGGAGTGGCGGCTCTTCGGCACGGTGACCATCTGGGATGGAACTTCCTTTCGCGGATTCATCCGTTGGGATGATGACGAATGCCTGTCCACCGATGTTCTCGACGGGGAAAGCCGGGGTGAGGATCTGGAGGTTCCCTTTGCCAAGATCGAGGCCATCGAGCGGGCCAGCAGCAGCTCGGCCCGGGTCGAGCTGGCCAGCGGGCAGACCATCCGGCTCCGGGGGACCAATGATGTGGACGACGGCAACCGCGGGATCGTGGTCAAGGTGCCGCATTTCGGACAGGTGACGGTGGACTGGGAAGATTTCGAGCGGGTCGAGTTCGAACGACCCTCGCCGGCCTTGATCAAGAACTATGATGATTTCGATGCCGGCGGACCGCTCTACGGAACGGTCTGGGATGACGATGGGGACAGCTGGCAGGGCCGCGTTCGCTGGGACGATGATGAGACCATGACCTATGAGTTTCTCGACGGCGAGATGGACGATCTGGACGTGAGAATCGAGTTCGCCGATATCCAATCCATCAGCCGGCGGTCCAGCCGGTCCGCCTCGGTGGCGCTGAACAACGGCCAGACCGTGATTCTCAGGGGAACCTGTGATGTTGACGATGAGAATCGGGGCATCTTTGTCGAGGACCAGGACGGCCGGCTCATCCGGCTGGACTGGGATGAATTCGACCGGGTGGTCTTCGGCCGCCCCTGAGAGCCCGGCGTAAGCGATCGTCGTAACCCGGAGAGTGAGCCCATGTCGATCAGGTCGGAGAATTACCGGCGGCTGAAGGAATTCGTCCTGGAGCAGGGCATCGTTCTGTTCGGGGTGGCCGACGTGACCGGTATCCGGGACACCTTTCATATCCATCCGCCCGAGAGTGTGGCCCGTCTGGACCGGGGCATCTCCCTGGCCGTGCGGCTGTCCGATGCGGTGTTCGAGACCCTGGTGGACAAGCCCAATCTGCTTTATAAACATCACTATCGAGAGGCCAACGAGCTGCTGGACAGCGTCGCTTTCCGGCTGGCCGCCCGGATAGAGGATTGGGGCTACCGGGCCCTGGCCGTGGCCGCCTCCCAGACCATCGACTGGCGCAAGCAGACCGCCCATCTGTCCCATAAGAAGGTGGCCGTTCAAGCCGGCCTGGGATGGCTGGGGCGAAACAACCTCCTGGTGACCCCGCAGCATGGCGCCAGAGTCCGTCTGGTCACCGTGCTGACCAATATGCCCCTGCGGACGGATCGCCCTCTGAAGGAGGGGTGCGGAACCTGCCATGACTGCCTGGCGGTCTGTCCGGCCGGGGCTATCGGGGAACGTCAGGAGGACTTCGATCATCAGGCCTGTTTCGAACAGTTGCGCCATTTCGCCAAGAAGGAGAATATCGGCTATTATATCTGCGGATTGTGTCAGAAAGCCTGTGTGAAGAAGACGGCGGGCCGCGAGAGGTAGGCAATACGGGGCGGATTCCGGATGGCAGGCGCATCGAGACGTCTGCCGGCCGGTGCCCATCGACGGCGGCCCGATCTATCCCTGAACGTTTTTACTGGACGGTACTTGCCGTCTTTTTTTTGTTCGTCCGGAAAAACACCTTGACAAAAGAGGACGGGATGTTTTTTATAGGATCTTTCTTGTCGGTCCTGGTTAGACAACCTGTAGTCTGTTCACAGACGGCACAGTCGGAAAATCACCGGATCCGGCGGGGAAGAGGAAGCCATCGGCCTGCGGGTTTTCAGCCGGTCGGAGAGAGGGGGTGATCGGGCTGCAATGACGTGGATCGGATCGAGCCAGACCGCTGTGGAATAGGGAAGCGATGGAGCCGAAAGATCAAGCGAACGGAAGAATCACGGTGTTTCATAGACGGGAAAGGAATCGACATGCTCAGAGGAAATGGTTTGAAAGGTCTCCTGGTTCTTTTCTGTTGCCTGCTCCCCGCCGCCGCCGGGGCGCAGTATCCGGAGCACTTCGAGGGTTCGTTCCCTCCCTCCGGATGGACCCTGTACCAGATGGGCGATGCCAGCAGCGGCTGGTTCCAGACCACTCCGGGGTATGAGAGCGACCACAGCGCCGCTCACCTCTGGGAGGATGCCGACTGCGAGAACTGGCTGGTCACCTCACCGCAGGATCTGCCCAGCGGCAAGATGGGTCCTATCATCCACTTCCGTCAGGCATGCTTTTCCTGCAGCACCTACCAGTATCATGGTCTGTGGATCTCGACCGGCAGCGGCGATCCCAACGACGGGCAGTTCGTCGAGCTGGACTCGCTGCCTCCCGGCCCGGAGGGGCAATGGGGCGAGTACTGGACCGATCTCTCCGCCTATGGCGGGCAGACCGTCTATCTTGCCTTCGTATACGCCGGCCGCCAGGCCAGCGCCTGGCTGGTGGACGAGGTCTTCATCGGCGTGCCGCCGAATATCTATCTCTCTGATGAGAACGTCGATCCTCTGCTCGGGGAGATGGACCAGGATTTCACCTATTCGGTCACCTATCGGCACAATGATGATCAGGCGCCGGTTTCAGCCAATATTTGCATCGACGGGGTGCCCTATGCCATGACCGATCCCACCGGAGGCGCCGGACCTTACAACGGCGGTGTCATCTTCACCTGCGATCACCGTTTCGCCGTCGGCGGGGTGCACAATTATTATTTCGAGTTCTCCGACGGCTCCGAGACCTGCCGGCAGCCGACCCAGGGCGAGTATTACGATCCCCGGGTGGGCGACTACTGCTGGGATTTCGAGGACGGACCCGAGTTCACCACGGTTGGTCCGGCCGATGACTGGCAGTGGGGCACCCCGATCAACGGGCCGGGCGGGGCCTATTCCGGCTCCAAGGCCTGGGGGACGGTCCTTGACGGCGAATACAGTAATAATTCTCAGAGCCGCCTGATGACGCCGCCGCTGGATCTGACCTTCGGCGGCAGCCGGCTGGAGCTGCGGATCATGTCCTGGCTGGTGACCGACACGGCCTCGGTCTGCGACGGCGGGAACGTCAAGATGATCACAGCGACCGATACCACGCTGCTGGTTCCCGACACCACCCAGGGCTGGCCCTATAACGCCGGCAGCTTCTGTCCGGGAAACGCCTGGATCCCGGGCCAGGACGGCCTGTGCGGATCGCGACCGGGCGAGGATCTGGTCTTCGATCTGACCTCCTGGACGGGCCAGACCGGCGCCAGGATCTGTTTCGATTTCGGCAGCGACGGCTCGGTCACGGCCGACGGTTGGTATATCGACGGCATCGTCATCTGGGGCGATCCGTCCCTGCCGGTCGAGCTGGCCGCTTTCTCCGCCGTGCCCGGGGACGGCCTGGTGACGCTGAGCTGGGAAACGGCCAGCGAGAAGGAGAACGCCGGATTCGATCTCTATCGACGGACCGCGGGAGGGGAATTTCAGCGGATCAATCCGGATCGCATTCCCGGTGCCGGATCCTCGCCCGTCTGCCATACCTATGCCTACGTCGACCGGGATGTGGACAACGGCATCCGCTATGACTATCAGCTGGCCGATGTGGACTGGTCGGGCCGGATTCATCTCCACGACCGGATCGTGTCGGCGACACCGCGGGCCCGGCCCGCCGAACGGCTGCCGCAAACGTTTACCCTGGACCAGAATTATCCCAACCCTTTCAATCCCTGCACCGAGATCCATTACCGCATCCCGGATGATGGTCCGGTGGAGCTGCGAGTCTTCAATGTGCGCGGTCAGCAGGTGGCCTGTCTGGTCGACGGTCTCCAGGAGGGCGGGGAATATTCGGTCGTATGGCTTGACAGAGAGGCCGCAGCGGGTGTATATTTCTGCCGGTTGCGGTGGGGACAGTACCAGCGGATGATGAAGATGGTGCTGGTGAGGTAAGCCGGCACCGGCAGGCCGTGGCAGCGAGGATTGCCGGTCCCGGAACTCAGGCACGCTCCGGATCGATGATCCAGGAGATTCCGGCATGTCCAAGATCGACGGCTATGACCGATCGGCCGCACTCTACGATCTCTTTCCCCAGGAGGGCGATCTGGAGTTCTACGGCCGCTATGCGCTGAAGACCGGCCGGGCCATCGACGTCGGGGCCGGCACCGGACGGCTGGCCATTCCCCTGGCCCGCAGAGGTGTGGAGCTGGTCTGCGTGGAGCCCTCCGGGCACATGTGCGGTGAGTTTCGCGTAAAGCTCGAAAAAGCCCCGGATGCGGCCGGCCGGATCACCCTGATCCGGGCCGATGCCGCCTCCTTTCGTATCGGCCGGACCTTCCCGGCCGCCTTCATGGCCGGCAGCTTCGATCATCTGCTGACCGACCGGGAGCGGCTGGCCGCCCTCAGGAACATCCGACGGCATCTGGAACCGGAAGGAAGATTGACCCTGGATTCCTACTGGGGGCTGATGACCGACTCTCCGCTGAAGCACTGCGATGAGGTTCGGGACGGAGAGAGGATCGTCCGCCGGCTGGTCGGGCGGGAGGTCCGGCCGGACCGAACGGTGAGGATCAATCTGGTCTACGAGATCTACCGGGACGGCCGCCTGGTGGACCGCATCGAGCAGCTCTCCCGGGCCGGCATCATCGAGAGGGGGCGGATCCATCAGCTTCTGGCCGAGGCCGGTTTCAGGCTGCTGGCCGAGTACCGGGATTACGATCTGGCGCCTTATCGGGAGGGAGATGAGATGCTGCTGATCGAGGCGGAGAAGACCTGAGGTGATCATCATGCTGCCGAGTGAGCCTAAAAGAATACATCTTGCCCACCTGCCGACCCCGATCCACAGACTGGGACGGATGACCGAGCTTCTCGACGGCCCGGAGATCTGGGTCAAGCGCGACGATCTCACCGGCATCGGGTTGTCGGGCAACAAGGTTCGCAAGCTGGAGTATCTCCTGGCCGAGGCCCGGGAGCAGGGGGCCGACACGCTGATCACCTGCGGCGGGATCCAGTCCAACCATGCCCGGGCGACGGCCGTGGCGGCGGTGCAGAACGGCATGAGCGCGGTTCTGGTCCTGCGGGGCCAGAGCGCCGCGCCTTACGACGGCAACGTGTTGCTGGACCGGCTGGTGGACGCCGAGATCCGCCTGGTGACGGCCGAACAATACCGCGACCGGATCGGCCAGATCATGGAGCAGGTCGCCGGGGAGCTGCGTGGCGCCGGCCGGCGGCCCTACATCATCCCCGAGGGGGGATCCAATCCCCTCGGCGTGTGGGGATATATCCGGGCCGCCGGTGAGATCGGGGAGCAGCTGGAGGAGATGCAGCTGCCGGTCGATGTCATCGTCACCGCCGTGGGGTCCGGCGGCACCCAGGCCGGATTGATCGTCGGATCGGCGCTGTCCGGCCTGAAGGGCCGGGTGACGGGGTTCAATGTCTGCGACACGGCCGAGCATTTTCAGGACCTGATCGGGCGCCTGGCCGCCGAGACCATCGAGCAATACCGGCTGCCGGTTCGGCTGGCGGCCGATGGGATCGAACTCATCGACGGCTATGTGGGCCGGGGGTATGCCCTCAGCCGGCCGGAGGAGCTGGATCTTATCCGCACTGTGGCCCGGGCCGAGGGCATCTTTCTCGATCCGGTCTATACCGGGAAAGCCTTTTTCGGGCTGTCTGATCAGATCCGGCAGGGCCGGTTCAGGAAAGGCCAGAGGATCCTGTTCATGCATACCGGGGGCATCTATGGATTGTTCACCCCGGAGAAACGGGAGGGGTTGTTTCCCGGGCCGGTCTGAGATCGGGCCGGTCCGCAGGATAAAAAGCTATTGCCAGGATCAGCCGGTCCCTGGGCTCGTCCCCGGGAGCCGGCTTTTTCGTAGAAATGAGTACAAAGTACCCATTCCGGCTGCATCGGTGCTCTTGGGCAACCTGTATATTTATAGGATGTTAAACCCATCTCACCGCCGGCCTGCTGCCTGGGTCAGCGTTTCGGTCGCGATTCCGGGAAGGGATCCCGAGATCGGTTTGGGAACCGAATCGTTTGCCGGTCAATGGAATAGAAAGTATCTTGGGCTGTTTTTTCGGTCTTGGCACAGGCCTTGCCTTGAAATGAAGCGTCATCGAAACTGACCCGGGGGATTTGGGGCCCCCAATCACGCATCCGTGATCCGACACCTCGCCGCACACCCGGATCCCCCTGGCAGTTTCTCCGCTCTCCCCGGCCCTCCGGAGCGGGGACCGGACCATCGGCTCCGGCCCTTTCGATCCTCACCCTTTCTCCGGAGCGGGGACCGGACCATCGGCTCCGGCCCTTTCGGTCCCCTGTTCGGTCTGGACCGGCCTGACAGCATCGTCAGATGGTCAAGTGTACCAAAGGAAAACCCTGCCAGGATTTTCATCCCGGCAGGGTTCTTTTTGTTACGACGATCCTGAAATGCTGAGAGAGCCTCAGCCGCTACCTCACCAGCAGCCAGAGCAGGATCAGGGCGATGCCGAAATAGATCCGATAGATGCGTATGCCCCGTACCGTGAACAGATGGCCGCCGGGGATCTTGTCTTCCGCCTGCAGACGCCGGCGGAGCCACAGATGCTCATAGAGATCGATGAGCACTAATAAGATGCCCAGCAGCAATAAGGCCTTAGCCATAAGAGAGGATCTCGATTACTCTTTCACCACCCACACCTTGACCTTCCCCTGAACGTCATGGTGCAGCTTGATGGGGATGGTGTACACACCCAGCGCCTTGATCGGTTCGTCCAGCAGGATCTTTTTCTTGTCGATCTCAAAGCCCTTTTCCTTGAGCAACTGAGCGATGGCCTGGGCGGTGACCGAGCCGAACACGCGGTCCTCTTCCCCCACCGCCACGGTCGCGGTGATGGAGGCGGATTTCAATTTTTTGGCGAACTGCTCGGCCAGTCGGCGGGTCTTGTTCTCGCGCACATCGTGCTGTTTCTTTTCTTCCTCGAAGGTGCGCATGTTCCCGGAGCTGGCTCGCAGGGCCAATCCACGGGGGATCAGGAAGTTCCGGGCATATCCGTCCTTGACCGTGACGATATCACCCCGTTCGCCCAACCGCTCGACGGCTTCTCTGAGAATGATTTTCATGATGGTGTCTCCAGACGTTAGCGATAGATCTCGGCCGTGTAGGGCAGCAGGGCCAGATGCCGGGCCCGTTTGATGGCGGTGGTCAGCTGCCGCTGATGCCTGGCACAGGTCCCGGAAATTCTGCGCGGCACGATCTTGCCCCGTTCGGTCTGAAAGCGGCGGATTCGTTTCTCGTCTTTATAGTCGATATAAGCGATTTTGGCCTCGCAGAAGCGGCAGACCTTTCTTCTTCTGCCCTTTCCGAATTTGAAGGCGGCCATGAGGGATCTCCTTTTTGAGCGTTATTGATCAGATGGACAGAGCGCCGGTCGGACGATAACGATCAGGATTCGGATCCGGCATCCTTTTTCTCTTCCTCTTTCTCTTTCTCCGGAATGTCCCCTTCCTCGGGCGTCTCGGCGGAATCCTCCGAGGATTCTTCTGCGGGTGATTCCTTGGAACGTTCCTCGTCCTCTGTCGAGGGCTCGGCTGCGGCTTTTGGAGCCGATGTGTCTTCATCCGCCGGCTCCTCGGCGGGAGCTTCTTCCCCCGCGGCCTGATCGGCCGTCTCCGGCTCTTCGGCGGCGGGTTTCTCTGTCCCGGCGTCCTCGGCCGACGCCTCGGCCGTCTGCTGCTTGGTCTCCGGTTTGGGTTCGGGCTTGGACGGTGCTGCTGCGGCCGCAGCCGGTGCTGCCGCTGCCGCCGCCTTCTCGGCCGCGGCTTTCTCCGCGGAAGCTTTCTCGGCGGAAGCTCGCTCGATCTTTTCGGCCATCTCCTCAGGCGTGTGGATGGAGACAACCGTCAGATAGCGCAGACAGCGCTCATTGAGCTTGTACTGACCCTCCAGAATGCCGGGAAGCTTTTCGTCGCCCCTGAAATAGACACAGGTATAGAACCCCTGGTTCTGGTGTTTGATCTCATAGGCCAGTTTACGCATGCCCCAGCGGTCCACCAGAACGACTTCACCGTTCTGGGTGGTGATCAGATCGGTCACCTTCTGGATCTCGGCGTCGACGCCATCTGGGGCGGTGTCGAGGATAAAGATGGTTTCGTACAGAGTCATGGTCTGAGAACCTCCCTCCGGACGTTGGTTCAACGGCCCCGGCCGCAGGCCGGAGCAGGGATGAATGAGTGACCGCCCCCGGGGCGGCCGGTGTGAAAGAAGATGGTTGCAGCGGGCTTTTCACCGGGGTGGGGTCAGCCCGACTGGAATTTGATGGTCAGGATATCGCCATCCTGAACGACGTACTCCTTGCCTTCGATAGTCCAGTGTCCATGTTCGCGGGCGGCATGCTCGGAGCCGTAAGCGTCCAGATCATTGAAGGCGATCACCTCGGCCTTGATAAAGCCCTTCTCCATGTCGGAGTGGACCTTGCCGGCGGCGGCCGGCGCTTTCTGGCCCCGTTTCAGGGTCCAGGCCCGGACCTCGTTCTCTCCGGCGATGGTATAGAAAGTGATCAGGTCCAGCAGCCGGTACCCCGCATGGATGACCTTCTGCAGGCCCGATTCGGAGATGCCGTAGCTTTTTAAAAACTCGCCCTTCTCCTCGGGGGAGAGGTCGGCCAGCTCGCTTTCCAGCTTGGAGGAGACGTTGACCGTCTCCCTTCCTCTGGCGGCTCCGTAGTCGGTCACCGCCCGGGAAAACTCGTTGCCTCCGGTGATGCCGGCCTCGCCGATGTTGGCCACGTAGAATTGCGGCTTGAGGGTTAACAGGGGCGTCTCGCTGAGCAGCTCCCGGGCCTCATCGTCGAGCTCCAGGCTCTCCGCCGGCCGGCCCTGGCCGAGCGCCTCCCGGATCTTCTCCAGAAGGGCCAGCTCTTTTTGGGCCGCCCCCGAGCCGGTGGAATGGACCTTTTGAACCTTGGCCAGGCGGCGCTCCACCATGTCCAGATCGGCCAGCATCAGCTCGGTCTCGACCACCGAGATGTCCCGCACCGGGTCGATAGATCCGTCGACATGGGCGACGTTGTCATCCTGAAAGCACCGCACCACATGGGCCATGGCGTCGACGTTGCGGATATGACTCAGAAACTGGTTTCCCAATCCCTCGCCATGGCTGGCGCCTTTGACCAGACCGGCGATATCGACGAACTCGATATGGGTCGGGGTCAGCTTGGGCGGCCGGAGGATTTCACCTAACCTGTCAAGACGTTCATCGGGCAGCAGGGCCACGCCGACGTTCTGATCGATGGTGCAGAAGGGGTAGTTGCTGGCCGGAGCGTGTCCCTTGGTCAGCGCGTTGAACAGCGTCGACTTCCCCACATTGGGCAAGCCGATGATGCCCAGTTTCATACGGGCATCGCCCCCTTCGAGAGACGCATTCGGTTCCGGATCGGTCCGATCCGTATTTTCAGCTCATGAACAGCGGGGCCAGAACCAGGGAGATGACCGTCATCAGCTTGATCAGGATGTTGATCGAGGGTCCCACGGTGTCTTTCAAAGGATCGCCGACCGTATCTCCCACCACGGCGGCCTTATGGGTGTCTGAGCCCTTCCCGCCGAAATTGCCTTCCTCGATGAACTTTTTGGCATTGTCCATGGCTCCGCCGCTGTTGGCGGTCTGGATGCCCAGCATCACACCGGTGACGATGGCGCCCACCAGCAGGCCGCTGAGGGCTACCGGACCGAGGGCGAAGCCGACCACCACCGGAACCAGCAGGGCCATCAATCCGGGCAGCATCATCCCCCGCAGGGCTCCCCGGGTGCTGATATCCACACAGGTGACCGGATCGGGCTTGGCCGTTCCCTCCATCAGGCCGGGGATCTCCCGGAACTGCCGGCGGACCTCCTCGATGAGCCGGAAGGCCGAACGTCCCACCGCCTTGAACAGCATAGCCGAGAACAAAAACGGCAGCATACCGCCGATCAGCAGGCCGGCCACTACCTTGGGCTCCGAGAGCGAGAGGCTGGCCGGATCCAGTCGGGACGAGCTCATATAGGCCGACAGCAGGCCGATGGCGGCGAAGGCCGCCGAGCCGATGGCAAATCCCTTGCCGATGGCCGCCGTGGTATTGCCCACGGCATCCAGGCGGTCGGTGATGGTCCGCACCTCGGGCTCCAGTTCGGCCATCTCGGCGATGCCCCCGGCATTATCGGCGATGGGCCCGTAGGAATCCACGGCCACGACCATGCCGGTGGTGGCCAGCATGCCAACCGCGGCCATGGCCACCCCGTACATGCCAGCCAGATGATGAGCCACCAGCACCGCGCCGGCCAGAATCAGAACGGGCAGGGCCGTGCTGCGCATGCCGATGGCGATCCCGTTGGTCACCGAGATCGCCGGGCCCGTCTGGGCGCTCTCGGCCAGAGAGCGGACCGGACGGTACCGGGCGGAGGTGAAGTACTCGCTGGTGAATCCCACGATGATGCCGGAGACCAGACCGGCCAGGATGGCCCAGAACGGTCCCAGTTTGCCGTACCCGCCGTAGGCGGTCCCCAGGCCGTTGATGATCAGGAAGGCGGCCACGGCGGTCAGCCCGGTGCTGAGGTAGGTGCCGCCCAGCAGGGCCGACTGGGGATTGGATTTTCCCAGCAGGCGGACGAAGAAGACCCCGATGATGGAGGCCACGATGCCGGCGCTGGCCACGTAGATCGGCAGGAAGACCAGCCGGTTGGCGACCAGCGTTGTTTCCGGCCGGGCCGAGACGGCCAGGGCCGCGGCGATGGCCATCGAGGCGATGATCGATTCGATATAGGATTCCAGGAGGTCCGAGCCCAGACCGGCCACGTCGCCGACGTTGTCGCCGACGTTATCGGCGATGACGGCCGGATTCCGGGGATCGTCCTCCGGGATCCCGGCCTCCACCTTGCCCACCAGGTCGGCTCCCATGTCGGCGCCTTTGGTGTAGATCCCGCCGCCGGAGCGGGCGAACAGGGCCATCAGGCTTGCGCCCATGGCGTAACCGTTGATGATCACCGCCTTCTCGGGCGTAATGCCCCCTGAGGCGAAGACGAAGATGATGGCCACCAGACCCAGCAGGGCCAGTCCGACGACGCCCAGCCCCATGACCGCCCCGCCCGACACGGCCACCGCCAGGGCCTCCTTGAGACCGCTGCGGGCCGCGTGGGTGGTGCGGGCGTTGGACTGGGTGGCGATGCGCATGCCCAGGTATCCGGCCAGAGCCGAGACCACGGCGCCGAAGGCGAAACTGACCCCCGTCCGCCATCCCAGGTTGGTCAGCGACAGGGCCGCGGCGATGACCACCACCACCAGAAAAACGGTCTTATACTCCCGGAACAGGAAGGCCCGGGCGCCGCTCTGAATGGCCGCCGAGATCTCTTTCATCCGTTCGGTGCCCGGGCTCTTTCGGGAGATCCACAGCACCAGGTAGAGGACGAAAAGCATGGCCAGCAGACCGGCTGCCAGCGGGATCCACAGCGTCATGGTTATGATTCCTCTGACAAATCAGGCATTGAACCGGTTCATGGCCGTTTCAATGCCTTTCCGGAAAAAGAATACAGCAGCATCAGCCGCCTGTTCGATCATCGTATCGACCAGCGTCTGCTCCGTCGGTTCGAATTCCTCGAGGACGTAGTCGATCAGATCCCCGGTCTCCGGAGGCGCCCCGATCCCCATGCGGAGACGGGGGAAATCCTCTGAGGCCAGCTGCGAGATGACCGAGGCCAGCCCGCGATGCCCTCCGTCGGATCCACCTCTCCGGAGGCGGATCTTTCCCAGGGGCAGGTTGACATCGTCGCAGACGACCAGCAGATCGCTCAGCGCCAGGCTCAGGTGGGTTCGCAGGAAGTCGACCGCTCGCCCGCTTTCGTTCATATAGGTGGTCGGGCAGGCCAGCCCGACCGAAAGATCATCCAGTTGACCGTCACCGCAAAGACAGGGGCCCTGGATGGCGCGGAGGGTGATGGCCAGCCGGTGAGAGAGGGTTTCGATCACGCGGAATCCAAGATTATGCCGGGTGAACGTATACGACGAACCCGGATTGCCCAGACCGATGGCCAGACGCAAATTATCCCTTGTCCTCCGCTTTCTTTTCTTTCTCCTCGGCGCCCTCTTCCTCCGCTTCGCCTTCCTTACGCTCCTTCTCGACCAGCTCGGGCTCCTCGATGAGCTCTTCCTCGAGCTCCTCTTTCTCCACCGGCGCCTTGATGATGGTCGGCGGAACGACCGTTGCCACCGAGCGCTCCGGGTCGGTGAGGATCTTCACCTTGGTCACCGGGATGTCACTGACGTGAACGGAGTCACCGACATCGAGCTCGGTCACGTTCACCTCGATGTGCTCCGGAATGTCGCCGGGCAGACATTCCACCTCAACCTCGTGGAGGATATGCTCCAAAATGCCGCCCTTGTTTCGGACGCCGTCCGGTGTGCCGACCAGCGAGACCGGCACCTGCACGGTGATCTTTTTGGTCATGGAGATGTGCTGAAAATCGACATGCAGGATCTCGCCGGAGACCGGTTCATGCTGAACCTCGCGGAGGATGGCCTTCAAGCCGGTCTTCCGCCCCGGGATCTGGATCTCGAAGATGACGTTCTCACCGTGATGGGAATGAAGGACGGCGTGAAAGGCTTTTTCGTCCAGGGTCAGGGGGATGCTTTCCTCGCCCTGGCCGTAGATGACCGCCGGGATCTTTCCCGCCGATCGCAGCTTTTTAGCCGGTCCTTTTCCCATGGTTTCTCGTTTTTCTACTGCCAGGTTCACTTCTGCCATAGAAAACTCCTCCTGTAACGAGGATCTATCCGGTCAAGTCGCTGTCCGTCAATCAAACAGAGAGGTGACCGATTCTTCATTATGAATGCGCTTGATGGCCTCACCGAAGAGCTCGGAGACCGAGACGACCTCGAATGTGTCCTCCGCGGCGTCCGGACGCAGCGGGATGGTGTCGGTGACCACCACTTTGGTGATCGGTGACTGGCTGACGTTTTCCAGGGCCGGCCCGGAGAGGACCGGATGGGTGCAATAGGCGAAGATCTGTTTGGCGCCTAACTCGTTCAGTGCCTGGGCGCCTTTGCACAGGGTGCTGGCGGTATTGATCATATCATCCTGGATGACCACGTTTTTCCCGTCCACTTCGCCAATGACATTCATCACCTCGGTCTGGTCCTGTTCGGGACGGCGCTTGTCGATAAAGGCCAGGGATGTTTTCAGCCGCTGGGCAAAGTAACGGGTCATGGCGATGCTGCCCGGATCGGGAGCCACCAGAACAGTATCGGGCAGCCGGCGTTCCTTGATGTGTTTGATGAACACCGGGGCGGCGAACAGGTGATCCAGGGGAATGTCGAAGAATCCCTGGATCTGCGCGGCATGCAGATCCATGGTCAGGACACGGTTGGCTCCCGCCTGGGTCAGCAGATTGGCGATCAGCTTGGCCGAGATGGGTACCCGCGGCTGATCCTTTCTGTCCTGCCGGGCGTATCCGAAATACGGTATCACGGCGGTGATCCGGCGGGCCGAGGCGCGCCGGGCCGCATCCAGCATGAGGAGCAATTCCATGAGGTGTTCGGCGGGAGCATGGGTCGATTGGACGATGAAGATGTCGGCTCCCCGGACGTTCTCATGGATCTTCACATGGATCTCTCCGTCGCTGAACCGGTCGATGAACGCGTTCGAGAGCGGAATGTCCAGATAGCGGCTGATCTTCTCGGACAGCGGACGGTTTGAATTGCCACAGAAAAGCTTGAGCTCGTCCTTCATGGGGTGTCTCCAATAAACGTCCACCCAGCTGGACACTGGGTGGAAGGGTTCAATATTCCTCCGCTACACAGGAGGGACGCGTTCTGTGCCTGACGACCGATAGTTCCCGTGCTTGCCGATTGTGTGATCCCATCCCAGCATAGCTGGGGCGGGAGGATTCGAACCTCCGATGCAGGATCCAAAGTCCTGTGTCTTACCGCTTGACGACGCCCCATACCCTGTCATTATGATTCCGTCGGTTCCTCCTCAGGCGTCTCTCCGTATACCTCATCGGTCAAATCATCGGAGGCCACTTCCGGTTCCTGTTCCTCTTCTTTGGGTGCGCTCTCGCTGAGATTCTGCAGAGAGGTCTCCTCGTTGAGGGCCTTCTCGTACTCCGCCAGTACGACACTTTCGAGCTTATCTCTCATCTCATTGTTAATAGGATGGGCGATATCCTGGTAGGTGCCATCCGGCCGCTTTCTGCTGGGCATGGAAACAAAGTACCCATTGTTGCCGTTGATGACCTTTAAACCACGCACGACAAAGGCGTCGTCGAATGTGACGTTGGCGAAGGCTTTCAGCTTCTCCTCGTCACGCAGTGTGATTCTGACCTCGGTGATTTCCACGCCGGCTCCTCCTTCCAAAATGATGCTGTGAAACGATGATGATGGTGTTGTGTGCTCGCCTTTGCTTGAGCGCACCGAATCGTGCTGCTTTCTTAGCCGCTTGTGATACACCCCCTTATAGGCCGGACGACGAAAACTTGCCATCGGTCGCGACACATCCGCCGGGCCAGCTGCCGGGCGGCATCCCGGGTCTTGACAATCCCATATACCGCTGAGCCGCTGCCGGACATGGCCGCGGCGATGGCGCCCTTTGAGACAAGATCGGACTTTATCTCGGCGATGAGAGGATAGTCGCCCCCCACCGCTTTTTCCAAATCATTGTCCAGCAATGGTAAAACTTGATCCAGGGTGCAGATTTCTTTTAAGCTATTTAATTTAACAAATTTCGAATTTGATGTCAAGTGAATTTTCACCTGGCCGTAGGCCCAGGCGGTGGAGATGGACAGATCCGGTTTGATCACCACCAGATGGAATTCGGCCTGCATCTTCAGGGGGATGAGCGCCTCTCCCCGTCCCCGGGCCAGGGCCGTTGGGCCCTGCAGAAAAAACGGCACATCGGAGCCCAGCCGGGCGGCCATTTGGGCCAGACGGCGATCTGATAAAGACAACTGCCACAACTTGTTCAATCCGATCAGCACGGCCGCAGCATTGGAGCTCCCGCCGCCCAGACCGGCAGCCGGAGGGATCCGTTTGCGGATCACGATGCGGCAGCCCTTTCCCGGTGCGCCTTCCTCCTGCACCAGCCGGGCGGCCCGGTGGGCCAGGTTCTCCGCGCCGGAAGGCACCTCCGGGTGGTCGCAGCGGACCTCGATGATCGGGTCCGGACGTTCGGCGATCTCGATGCGGTCATACAGATCGACGGCCTGCAGGATGGTCTCGATCTCGTGGAAGCCGTCGGGCCGTTTTCTCAACACCCGCAGGCCCAGGTTGACCTTGGCGCAGGATGTCAGTGAGAGGGTATTCACGTTGGATCCGGGGAACGGGGAAGCTGTTCTGGTGCGGCTTATTTCTGATAGGGAGGCCAGAGATACGGTCTTTTGAAGAAACCCGGGGGACAGCGCAGGTCGGAGATCTTCTTGAGCACCCGGGCGGGACATCCGGCCACGACACAATCCGGGGGCACATCGTCGATGACCACCGAGCCGGCTCCGACCAGGGAATTTTTCCCGATAACCACCCCGGGAAGCACCGTCACGTTGGCGCCGATCCGGGCCAGCGTCTGCACCCGGGCGCCGCCCAGGCATTCCTTGTACCGGGGGCAGTTCATCGGATGAGGATCGTCGGTGAAGACGGTGTGGGGGCCGATGAAGACATCGTCCTCCACGGTGACCATCTCCAGAAAACATCCGCTGTGGATGCGGACGTTGTCGCCGATGATGTTGTCGAACTCCAGAATGGCATGGGTGCCCACGCTGACCCCGTCGCCGATGCGGTTGTTCTCGCGGATGGAGGCTCCCTGACCGGTCTGGAACCGGTCACCGATGCGGTTGCCGGCGTAGATGGTGGTGAAGGGCCTGATCACGGCCCCCCGGCCGATGGTCACCGGCAGCTCTCCGGGTTCGGCGCCGCGCGGCGGCTGCCCGATGATGGAGGGCCCGTGAACGGTCGAGCCCGGACCGATGGTGGCCCCGGGATAGATGCGGCAGGTCTCCTCGATGTGCACCTCTGGAAAGGACTCGTCTCTCATCATCCGATCGTCTCGACCTGCCCGTTGTTCTCGATCGATCTCTGAGCCGCCTCGAGGGCCTGAACGACCCGCAGGCCGCTGAGACCATCGGTCTTCGGTTTCTGTCCGTTGGTAATACAGTCGTAGAAGTGGGACACTTCCACGCCCAGCGGCTCGTAATTGTCCAGCTTGGGAGAGATGATATCGCCGGCCCGGTAGCTGAGCTGAAATTCTCCGAATGATCCGGGGTCCTTGTAGTCGACACCCTTGTCGTAGATCTTGACCTTTTCCATGACCTCGGTATCATCATAGACCAGCATCTTCTCGCTGCCGATGACGGCGGTGCGCCGCAGTTTGCTGGGCGCCAGCCAGCTGACCTCGATGTGGGCGATGCATCCGGAGGGGAACTCCATGTTGATGAAGGCCACGTCCGGGATGCCTTTCTGAACGTAATCTCTCCCCACGGCGGTGATCCGCAGGGGGGCGGCCTTCAGCCAGGAGAAGAGGATGGAGAAATCGTGGGAGGCCAGGTCCCAGATGACGCTGACGTCCTTGCGGTGAAGCCCGAGATTCACCCGGGAGGAACTGACGAAGTAGATCTCGCCCAGCCGGCCGGAGGAGATCAGCTCCCCGATCTTGATCACCGGCGGGCTGTATTCGAAGGTATGGCCGACCATCAGGGTCAGGCTCCGGTCCCCGGCCAGCTCGATCAGCTCCTTGGCCTCCGCCGCGCTGGCGGTAAAGGGCTTTTCCACGAAAACATGCTTGCCGGCCTGAAGAGCCTCACGGGCCAGCTGATAATGGGTGTTGACCGGCGTGGCGATGGCCACGGCGTCGGTTCCGTTCTCTTTGAGAAGGTCCTCGAAGCGGGTGGTCACCCGGAGTGCCGGAAACCTCTCCCGGGCCCTGTCCAGCTTGGCCTCGTCCAGATCGCAGCCGATCACATTTTGATAGCCCTTGTCACTGAGAAAATTGCGTATCAGGTTCGGGCCCCAGTAACCGCAGCCCACCACGCCGATGTCGATTCGCTCGCTCATCGTTTGATAACCCCCAGCTCTGTGTCTTACAGTGCACCTTTCCCAGAAAAGGCCGCCGGAATGGTCTTCAGCATCAGTTGAAAATCGTACAGCAGCGACCAGTGTTCCACATAGTACAGGTCGAGCATGACCATGTCGTCGAAGCCCACCGTGCTTCTGGCGGTCACCTGCCACAGCCCGGTGATGCCCGGTTTCACCTGCAATCGTTTATTGTGCCAGTCTTTGTAGAGTTCGGCCTCATACGGCAGCGGGGGACGCGGTCCTACCAGGCTCATCTCCCCGCGGATGACGTTGATCAGCTGGGGCAGCTCATCGATGCTCAGCTTGCGCAGGGTCCTGCCCACCCGGGTGATCCGGGGATCGTTATCCAGCTTGAACAGCAGATCGCCGTTCTCGGCCTGACCGGCGGTGCGGTTGTTGGCGATGAACTCTCTGGAATACTGCCGGTGGATGTCATCGTCCTGGTGGTCCTCCATGGTGCGCAGTTTGTAGATGGTGAATGGACGGCCGTATCGTCCGACCCGCCGCTGACGGAACAGGATCGGGCCGGGAGAGTCCAGTTTGATCAGCAGGGCGGATATGGCCAGGACCGGGGCGGTCAGGATCAGCCCCAGGGTGCCGAGGACCAGATCGATGAACCGTTTGATGACCAGGCTGACCTCGGAGAATCCTTTGGGCTGAATGGTGACCGCGGGCACGCCATCGATCTTCCCCCAGGGGGAGTGCTGGCAGACCACATCGAGCAGCTCCGAGGTGAGGGTCACCGGGAGACGGGTCGCCTTGCAGGTGTCGATTAAACTGATCAGCTCACCGTGGGTCAGGGACGGCACCCCCAGGAAGATCTCGCCGACGTCGTATCTCTGGACCACCTCGGCGATATTTTCGGTGCAGCCGAGGATCCTCATGTCGGCCATGGGGCCGGTTGGACCGTCGGTGTTCTCGATGAAGCCGACCACATCCAGGCCCAGGGAGGGGCATTCGGCGATGTGTCTGGCCAGCTGACGGCCCCGGTCGCCGGTGCCCACGATCAGGGCTCTTCGCCCGGCATAGGATCCGCCGAACAGGGGATAGAGCAGCTTGCTGAAGATCAAGCCCCGCCACAGGAGACAGAATCCCAGGCTGATCAGGAAGCCGAATCCGATGAACAGCCGGCTCTGCAGATGGGCGTGGGCCTTGAGGATGAAGACCAGGGAGAGCAGCAGAACGGTGCCGATGACGACCGACTTGAGGACCCGGAAGAGCTGTTCCATGATGGGGTAGAAATTTCGTTCCCGATACAGTCCGTACCCGGCGAAGATGAGCAGCCAGGCCCCGGAGACGAGCAGTATCAGCAGCAGATTGCGTCCGCTGAGCGGGGAGATGGGTCCGAACCATCCGGTGCCGAATCGCAGCCACTGGGCGAAGCCCAGGGCGCAGAAAATGACGGCCCAGTCGACCAGAACCAGCAGGATCTGCCGGGCCGTTTTGCGGCTCATCTTGTCCAGGATGTCCGTACTCATGAAAGCGCCTCTGGTTCAGCGTCGATCGCACCGCCGGAGCGCCGGCGAACATCTTACCGAAACGCTCCGATGGCCTCGGCCACATACCGGATCTGCGTTTCGGTCAGCTCGGGAAACATCGGCAGAGACAGCACCTCTTCGGCGCAGGCCTCCGCCGCGGGAAAACTGCCCGGCCCATACCCCAGGCGGGCGTAAGCGTCCTGATGGTGCAGGGCCAGCGGATAATGGAAGCCGACCGAGATACCCCGCGAGGAGAGATAGTCGGCCAGCTCATCCCTTCGATTCAATCGGATAATATAGAGATGAAAGACATGTTTTGCAAATTCTTTTTCGACCGGCGTTTTCACGTCCGCACCGGCAAGCATCTGTTGATACATGCGGGCATTGCGGCGGCGCATGGCGTTCCAGTCCTCGAGGTGATTCAGCTTCACCCCCAGCACGGCCGCCTGGATGGCGTCCAGGCGGTAATTGAACCCTTCCCGGGGATGCCGGTTTTTCTCCTTCTGGCCGTGATTGGACAGCATCCGGACTGTCTCGGCCAGAGCGGCGTCATTGGTCACCACCATCCCGCCGTCGCCGTAAGCGCCCAGGTTCTTCCCGGGATAGAAGCTGAAACAGCCGAGTTGCCCCAGCGCGCCCACTTTCTTTCCCTTGTACTCGGCGCCGTGGGCCTGGCAGGCGTCCTCGATGACCAGCAGATCATGCTGCCGGGCGATCTCCAGGATGGGATCCATGTCGGCCGGCTGGCCGTACAGGTGGACCGGCATGATGGCCCGGGTCCGGCCGGTGATGGCCTCCTCGATGCGGCCGGGGTCGATGTTGCAGCTCTCCGGCTCGATGTCCGCGAAGACCGGCCGGGCGCCGGCCAGGGTAATGGCCTCGGTGGTGGCGATGAAGGTGTTGGGTGCGGTGATGACCTCGTCACCGGAGCCGATGCCGGCGGCGACCAGGGCCACATGCAGGGCAGCGGTGCCGGAGCTGACCCCGATGGCGTGCTCGGCCTGGCAGAAGGAGGCGAACTGCTCCTCGAAGGCCTTCACCCGGGGGCCGCCGACGAACCAGCCGCTGGAGACCACCTCTCCGATGGCCGGATCGATCTCCCCGCGGATATTCTCATACTGGGTCTTCAGATCGACGAAGGGAACGTTCATGCAGTCATCCTTTCCTTGATTTCAGGGGGTGGTCAGGATTTCGCGGACGATGGTATCGATGATCATCTTATTTTTCGGTGGCAGAGGGGGTTTGGCCGTCCTCTTGCGAAGCGGCAGGCTTCCGATATCTTCGACTTCTCGCAGAAAATGAAGCCGGCCGGCTTCCACCAGGCTGCGATCCAGGGCTCCCTGCTTTCCGCTGAAGATGCTGTAGACCGGGGTGCCCAGCAGAGCTGCCTCCCGGTTCATGGTGCCGCCGCCGCTGATCACCAGGTCCGAATTCCAGATGAGGTTGAGTCCGTCCACAGGCCGGTCTGGGACGATCAGGTTGGGCCGGCCGGCTCGGGAGCGGAGGATCGTCTCTCTCTGTGCCTCGGTGCGCGGCAGCACGATAGCGACGACGTTCTCCCGGGACACGATATGGCTGAGGGCAGCCTCGAAGAGCCGCTCGCTGCCCGGATGGTGATAATGGGCATCCATGGCCGGGGGGCGGATGGTGACCAGAACGGCATTCCTGGCGACCCCCAGCTGGTCGTAGAGACGCTCGTCGGGCTGGAAGTCGGCCAGATAGACCTCCTCCTTGAATCCCGGATATCTGGCCGCTTTCCGGTCGTCCAATCCGATCGATCTGAGCGTTTCATCGGGGATCAGCTCCGGGATGAGGACCTTGGTGGAGAGCAGGTTGAACAGTTTGGTGAAGACATACTCGTAATCGTACAGAGTGACGCAGGGAATGCGCATCAGATAGGTCGCTGCGACCAGCGATCGGGAGCCGTGACTCACGGCCACGTCGATCTTCTGGTTCCGCATCCGGCGGTACAACTGCAGGGCCCGGGCCCCCAGCCCGAACACTTTATTGAGCAGGTTTTTTCCATAGTGACGGCCGATCGGCTCGAAGGGCATGTCGTGGAGTTCCAGCAGTGCATGCGTCTGAGCGCAGGCTCTGGCCGTGACCAGAACCTCGTGTCCGGCGGCCCGCAGGTGCCTGACAATGGGATCGAAAAAGAGCACGTGGGGTGAATTGTCAATATCGATCCAGATACGCTTGTCGTTCATCGTCCGGTGTCCTCTTTGTGCAGTGCCAGAAGGAGCTCCGTCAGGGCATAGAACATCCAGGCCTGGCTCCAGCGCATATAGGGGATCTTGTTGGTCAGTAGCCGTCCCTTTCGATAGTAGAAATAGCCCTTTGGATCCTGCATGTTGTCAATCATCCACCCGGCCACCCGGCGGGCCGGATCGAGGGAGCCTTTCATCCGGGCCCGCAGCCGGGAGAAGGTGATGATGCCCTGCGCCGCGCAGTGGGTGTCGATGGGATAGAGATGATGCCGGTAATACTTCGGCGCGCCGTCCTGCCGAAAGAGGTGGTGGCGGTAAAAGGACAGGCCTCTGTCCAGCGGGCCGGCGATCGTCTCATCGCCCGTTCGGGATACGATGTCGTGGAGAGCCACCAGAATGAACCCGGTATGGTGACCGTCCACCCAGCGCTGGGAGTCAGCTTTACCATAGAACCATGAGCCGTCGCGGTTTTGATGGGCGCAGACGTAACGGCTGGCCTCCCGGCTGACCCGCAGAAAGGTCTCTTCCCCGCAGAGAAAATGGACCCGGCAGAGAAGCTGCCCCGCCAGGATGGAGGCATTATACACCTGAAGGGGATCCAGCGGGGTGTAGCTGAAACAGATTCCCGACTCGTCCTCCCGGCGTTGCAGATCCCGGAGCAGGAAGTCGCAGGAGCTTCGGGCCATCTCCAGAGCGTGCTCATCCTCCAGGGTCTGGTGCAGATTCAGCAGGGCATTGGCCACGAAGACCGTGTTGACCGTCGTCGGCGTTCCCCGGGGCAGGAAAAAGAATCGTGACTGCCAGTCGAAATCGTATCCCCAGCAGTATCCGCTGTATCCCCGGCAGGAGCGCTCTTCCAGGAGTGACGCGAATCGGCGGCACAACTGCCGATACTCTTCCTCTCCGGTGAGGTGGAAGAGATTCAGGCAGCCGTTCAGAAAAAGACTGAGACCTTTCGGATTGAGATTCCTTTCGACGTCCAGGATCCCTCTCAGATTCACCGGCAAACGTTTGAGCGTTTGGATGAAAGCCAGCCGGACCCATCGGTTGCGGGAGGAAAGTCGGCGCAAAAGCCGGCTGTTCAGAGCGTCATAGGGATCATGCCCGTGCCATTCCCGGGATCGGCAGTATCGAAACAGGGCGTCTAGGGACGTCCGGAGATCAGGAGTCTGTTTCATCAGCTCTCCAGGGCCGAGGCCGGGTCCACCGCGACCGGCTGCCCCGTTTTCAGGGATTCGGTGATCTGAAAGGTGGCCAGGGTGGCCCACAGGGCGTCCTCGAAGGTGATCGGTAACTCCCCGCCTTCCCGGACGGCATCGAGAAACAGCTCGATCTCCCGGCGGTGTCCTTTATCCTGTTTCCGGCTGCGCCTCCGCTGCGGTTTTCCCCCGCGGAACAGGTGAAGAGTTCTGAAGTCGTCGATAACCGCCACCGAGTTGCCGCCGAAGATCTCGATGCGCTCTTTGGGATAGGCCGGATCGCCGACCGACAGGTACTGAATAGCGCCCACCGATCCGCCGGTCAGTTGTATGGTGATCACCACGTTGTCCGGAACGGCTGGCTGCGAGGCCGCCTTCGCCAGGGCCCGGGCGAAGACCTGCTGCGGTTTCTGTCCCGTCAGGTAGAAGATCAGATCGGCGAAATGACAAACCTCTCCGATGATCCTGCCCCCGCCCTGCTCAGGATCCTGGGTCCAGTGGTCCGGAGCGATGGATCCGGCGTTGATCCGGTAGGTGACGGCCAGCGGTCCCGATGAGGATCGCAGAAATGTGACTGCCTGCTGCACCAGGGGGGCGAACCGGCGGTTGAAGCCGACCATCAGCCGGCCGCCGGTCCGCTGCACGGTTCCGGTGAGCTCTCGAAGCTCATCGATGTTCATGGCCAGCGGTTTCTCCAGGAAGACGGTCTTGTCATGTTCCAGGGCCTCCCGGGCCATGGTTGCGTGCAGATGATGCCGGGTGGCGATGAACACGCAATCGGTGTCCGGCTGGCGGAGCAGCTCCCGGTAGTCGCTGGTGCAGCTGGCGAAGCCGTATTTGTCGGCCGCCCTGCGGGCCGTCGGCCCGGAGGCGTCGGCCACCGTCTCCAGACGCAGCGATTCGATACCCGAAAGAATGGGCAGCAGGGTTCCCTGGGCGAAGCTGCCGGCCCCGATCAATCCGGCGCCCGGCGCGTTCGTCAGCGGCTGAGATGTCCGGTGTGCGGTTTCCAGCCGGGTGGCGGGGGAGACCGCACTGTCCGGGTACTGCAGAAGGACCCCGAGGAAGAACTCACCGTCTTTCCCGGAGATCAGACGATAGGCATCCAGGGCTTTCTCGATCGGGAAGGTGTGGGTGATGATCTTCTCCAGCTGTATCTTCTTCTCCGCGAACAGGCGGATACATTCCTCCATGTTGCGCCCTTCGGTCCAGCGCACGTAGCCGATGGGATAATCGATCCCCTTCTCCTCGTAGAAGGTATCATATCGACCCGGACCGTACGACCGGGACAGGCGCAGAGAGAGCTCTTTCTCATAGTAGCTCTTCCTGGGTACCTCCATGCCGGTCGCCCCGACCATGACCACCCGGCCCCGGTCGCGGGCCAGCTCTCCAGCCAGCCGGACGGGATCGCTGCTGGCCGTGGCCGCGGTGATGATCACGGCGTCGGCGCCCTGCCCTCCGGTGAAGTGCTTCAGCTTATCAATCACCTGCCGGTCTCCAGCCAGGGCCCCATCCTGTGCCCCCAGCTCTCGGGCCAGCGTGAGGGTCTCCGGCTTGAGGTCGATGCCGAAAATCCGGCAGCCGGCTGCCCTGAGGAGCTGGACGGTCAGCTGGCCGATCAGACCCAGCCCGATGACGGCGACGCTCTCTCCCAGAACGATCTTTCCCTGCCTGATCCCCTGCAGGGCGATCGCGCCCAGAGTGGTAAAGGCGGCGTATCGCAGGTCCACCTCCCGGCGAACTCTGACGCACAGGTTTTTCGGCACCAGGACCACCTCGGCATGATTGGCATACCCCCCGCCGGCGCAGGCGACCGGATCGCCGGGCTGAAGATCCCCGGCGTCGCGGCCGGCCTGGAGCACGGTCCCGGCGCAGCTGTATCCCAGAGGATTGAGCGAATCCAGCTTGTTCATCGCCTTGCGATACGTTTTCCACAGGCCGTCCCGTCTGGCGCCCTGGATCACCTGGCGGAGTTGATCCGGCCGCGCCCGGGCCTTGCCCAGGAGACTCTTTTGACCCAGCTGGATCTTGCTCTTCTCCGTGCCGGCGCTGACCACCGAGAAGGCATTGCGCACCAAGACGCACCCGGGCCGCAGAGCGGGCGGGGGAACCTCTGCGATATGCAGTTCACCGGTCTTGTAATTCTGCACCACCTGACGCATTTTTTTCTCACAATTCAAAGGGTACCTTGGAGATGGTAAAACGGAACTTTCCCGTCGGGGTTCGCGGGATATGGTCGACCCGCTCGATGGCAATATTCATCCGGGCGCCGAGCTTTTCCTGTAGGCCCTGGACCAGTCGTTGTTCATCTGCCCGGCAATACCCGTCTCCGGCCACCACCCGGACTACGATCCTGTCCACATCCTCCTGGATGATCTGCGACTCCCCGATATGCGTAAGAGGTTTGAAGGCATAGGTCAGGTTGGAGGCGGAGATGAACCGGCCGTCCCGGGTGGTGATGATATCCTCCACCTTGGTCTCGACCGGCTCGATGAGCGCCAGTTCTCTGCCGCAGGGGCATCGTTCCTGCCGAAAGGTGCTCACGTCCCCGGTCCTGTACCTCAGCAGGGGCATGGTATAGTTGACCAGGGAGGTGCCCACGATTTCTCCTTCCGTGCCGCCGTCGGTCCGGTCGTTCCCGGCGATGATCTCGACGATAGTGTCCTCCATGTTGACATGGAGCCCGCCGTGCTGGTCGCATTCTCCCGCCGAGGCCACCTTCTCGGTCAATCCGTAGTAATCGAACACCCGGGGGCCGAAGACCTCCTCGATGACCCGGCGTTGATGCGGGTACAGCGGCTCGGCTCCGGTGAAGACGGCCTTCATGGGCAGCTTCAGCCCGCGGGTCCTCAGAAACCTGGCCAGGATGAAGATCGTCGACGGGTATCCGTCGATGAAACGAACGTTCTGCTTCTGAATTTTCTCCACATACCGGTCCAGATGCGCGGCGGTCATGTGGTAGGTGGAGAAATGGATCTGCTTGCCCGGGACGTTTACCCGCCAGAAAGGCCCCTTTCGGTGGTTGAAGGGGACGATCGGATGACCGCCGAAGGTGCCCCGCCAGTGCCTTGACCTTCGGCTGTTGCGAAAATCGAGTCCGCCCCAGCTGCGATGCCGCCAGATCCAGGCCCTTTCGGCCCAGATGACCGTTTTATCGAGAAAGACCTTCAGCGGAGAACCGGTCGTGCCGCTGGTCGACTGGGACCATCTTTTCTTTCTCAGCGCCTGCGGATGGCAGAGAAGATCGGCATGAGCTTTGATATCTTCCCGGGTCAGCAGGGGGATCCTGTTCAGATCCGACAGATCCTGAATCTGGCCGGGGTTCAACCCCCTTTGGTCGAACAGCCGGCGATAGTAGGGAATCTCCCGGTAGGCGTATTGCACCAGCTCTCGAAGCTTCTCCGACTGAATCTGTCTCAGGGAATCGATGTCCAGCCACTGGGTCCGGTCCAGTTCGCGGAGCCGGGTTCTGAGCTCGTCGGCGCGCTCGAAAAAACACTTTCTCAGGCCGTAAGCCGAGGTGAAGATGTTCTGCAGGGCCGCCGGGCTTTTCCGATAGATGATGAACGTCTTTTTATCGGCCAGAGCCATGAACAGATCCTTCTGTTTCCCCTGAATTCACCTTGCCGGCCGGTGTGATCCTGGACCACAGGAATTTAAAAAACAGCTTCACATAGCGCCACTTGAAATTGCGCAATCCCCTGAGCAGACAGGAAGGTCCCTCCGAGCGGAGCAGCGCCCCGTAGACCCGGAGCTCTCTCCGGAGGATCTTCTCCACGCCCTCGCGGTAGAAATATTCTCCGGCCCGATCGCCGGCGATGATCCCGGAGAGCTCCTCCAGGCGGACCAGGATCTCCTTCCGGGCCTTTTCCCCGGCGGGGATGACGGCCAGCTCCTCGGTCAGCTGGGTGGGGATGATTCTGTGGCCGGCGATGCCATTCCCGCTGAACCGGACGTCCAGGATCATGCCCTGGTGCCTTTTCTCCCAGGCCTGGCGGGAGACGATGTGACCGGCCCGGTTGTCGAAGATGAAGTTGCCCAGGCTGTAAGCAATCAGGCCCCGGTGATCTCGCTCGATCCCCTGAAGGACATGGGGGTGATGCCCGAGGATCAGATCCGCCCCGGCGTCGATGAGCCGCCGGCCCAGGGCGACATCCCCGGGGTCGGGATGATCGGACAGCTCCAATCCCCAGTGCAGGGAGACCGCCAGCACATCGACCCGCTCTCTCAGGGCGGCGATATCGACCAGGATGTCGTCCGGCTCCAGGAGCGCCGCTCCCGGCCTGTTCCCCCGGGCGGTGTATGCGCCCCGCTTGCAGTATCCCAGGAAACCGAACCGGAGACCTCCGGACCGGACGATGGCCGGCCGGCGGGCCTCCTGTTCGTTCGGCCCGGCCCCCACCGTCTCGATGGACCGCTCCCGGAGCAGCGACAGGGTCAGCTTGAGGGCCTGCGGTCCGAAATCCAGGACATGGTTGGTGGCCAGGTTGACCACCTTCAGACGGAGCGCCTCGACGGCCTCGATGCAGCCGGGAGGCACGCGGTAATCGGGATGCACCCCGCCGAGGTATGGGTCGCTGCCGGCGGACAACGGCATCTCCAGGTTCCCGAAGATCAGCGTGGAGGGGTCCAGGAACTGCTGTATGCTGTCAAAGAGCGTGTTCGCGCCTTTGGTGTCGATGGCTGACGCCACCCGGCCGCCGAGCATGATATCCCCGAGGGCGATGAGATGGACCATCCCGTTTTCCGGCTGTTCTTCCATCCTGTTTCTCAACTCCCCCCGGGTGTGAGCGGCATGGATCTGCTAGAGATTATGGTACACCGAGAGCAGTCTGATCTCTTCTTTCTCCCATGAGTATTTTGACCGGGCGTACCGCAGGGCGTTCTGATGATATCTGGTCAGCCGTTCCCGGTCGGTGACCAGATCGGCGATCTCCCGGGCCAGCTCGGTTGGACCGGCATTGTCCAGGCAGACGCCGAAATCCACCTCTTCGATGATCCTGCGGGTCTCGGACATGGCCACGGCAACAACCGGAAGACCGGCCATCATATAGTCGAACAGTTTATTGGACAGAGAATTGTTGGCGAAAAAGCTGGACCTGTAGAAGATCAGTCCCAGGTCAGCGGATCGCATGACGGATTGAACCTGATCGACGGGAACCGGCGGCAGCAGCCGGACCCGGGGATTATCCCGGGCCAGCTCCTGGATCCTGGCCATGTAGCTCTCGTCGACCGCCGGGCCCAGCAGGACCATGGTGCTGTTCTCCGGAAGGGCCTCGGCCGCCATGATGGTCGTCTCCACCCCCCTTCCGGGGAAGAAAGAGCTCAGGTAAAGAACGATCGTATGATCGTCGGGGAGATCCAGTTTTTCACTGAGGATATTCTCCCGGCGATAGGGTTGATAGGGCGGGCAGTTCTTCACGATCGCCGGCCGGGGAATCCCGTACCTTTTGCTGAACTCTTCCCCGAAAAGCTCGCAGACGGTGATAAAGGCATCGCTGCGGCGGACAAGAAATTTCTCCAGGACCCTGGCGCCGGCCAGCATCATCCTGGAAAAAATGGATCGAGAGATTCTCACCTCGGTAAAGAACTCCCGGGAGTCATAGACCACCTTGGCCCTGCGCAGTCGGGCGGTGATGTATCCGGGCAGCAGACAATCGAGATTATGGGCGTGATAGATATCCGCATTCTGCTGCCAGGCCGCTCGGGTGTAAAGGATGAGGTATTTACAGGTGTAATAGATCCCGCTGAATATGCTCCGGGGGATCGTCCGCGGCAGGCCTTTTATCCAGATCACCTCGACGCCCTTCCAGACGGCTCTCCTCGGGGGTTTGGGGGGCTTCCCGGCGCCGTCTCTGACCACCGCATACTGGCGGGCCAGCGTGGTCACCCGATAGCCGCCCCGGATCAGGGAACGGGCCTCTTTTTTCAGTCTGTTGTCCGTCCAGAACCCGCTGTCGTTGATGATACAGACATGCTTTTTCCCGGCCGTATTCGATCGATCCATCAGCGACCCTCGGGGGAAAGCGTGACCATTCCTTTGGAGAGCGGCCTGGTCCAGCCCGATGTGATCCCCTCGAACAGGGCCCTCAGCTGAGCCAATTGGCCCGTCAGGAGGTATTTCAGGACATACCTCAGAACGTAGTTGACCAGGTGCCATCCGAGAGCGAAGGGGAAATTGACCCGGGTGATGTTCTTCCGCAGGAAAAGAACCAGTGATCGAGCCATGTTCCTGGTCTTGAAAGTCATCCAGTCCCGGCCGGTTTTCCGGGGATGCCAGATTCTCGATCGGGGAGCGAGATAGACTCGGTAACCGGCTCTTTTCATGTCCAGCCCCATCTGGGCGTCCTCGCAGCCGTAAGGGTCATAATCCTCATCGAATCCCTTGACCCGCGAGAACACCTCGCTCCTGATCAGCTGCCCCCCGCCGCTCATCCAGTCGATCTCCCTGGGCCGGTCGTTATCGGGAAGGTCCTCCGCTTTCATTCCTCTTCGGGAACGATGGTGACAGAGAAGAGGGAAGTATTGCCCTCCGGCGGAGAACACCCGTTCCGGCTCCCCAAGATGCAGGATCAGCGGCTGGACCCCGCCGATGCTCGAATCCAGAACCACCGTTGCCAGCAGTTGGGTGAGAAAATCGGGCGCCACCAGGACATCGTTATCCAGAAAGAGAAGGTACTCATAGTCTCTTTTTTCGGCGAAGGCGATGCCCGCATTTCTTCCCCCGGCCACCCCCAGGTTCTCCCCGTTGGCGATGGTCTGAAGTTCCGGAAAGTCGGCCTTGATCCTGGCCAGCGAATCGTCCGTAGATCCGTTATCGATGAGCACGATCTCGGCATGATGATAGTCTATCTTCTGCAGAGAAAGCAGTGTCTCTCTGGTGGACTCATATTGATTCCAGTTGAGAATGATGATCAGGACCTTCGGCTCCGTTTTCACCTATGGACCTCTATGAGGTGGAATACAACTGACGCTGCTGATGATCTGTGTCATTGACGCGCGTGGACGCCGGCGATGGTCTTCTCCGCCCCGGTGAGGTGGCGAGTGTGGACAGGCCGAGCCCGAAAAAGATCCAGTAGAAGGAATTGATGGTATAGTAACTGAGCAGGTTGTCGGTGATAAAAAAGACCAGAGAGGCGGTCACCAGGGATGCCGACAGGATGGCAATATCCTGAGAGATCCCGCCGGACCGTCGCGCGTTTTTCACCAGATCCCGGAACAGGGCGAGATAGAAGAGAAAGAAAAGGCCCAGGCCGATGAGCCCCAGATCCATAAGCACCCCGAGATATTCATTGTGCGGCGCGGCGATGTTATAGAACCACTCGCCGTGCCGGGCAAATATGTAACGCACAAATCCAATACCATTTCCCAGGATCAGGGAGTTGAGATGATCGACCAGATTTTTCCACACCCACACCCGATCCCGAAGCGTGCCCAGCTGAGGGCTGGAGCGATAGGTTCCGGAGATGTCGGAGAGGTCGATATAACCCAGCCGGCTCTGAAGATTGGGGAGCATCTGAATGGCCAGAACAAGCAGGACACAGACGACGATCATCAGAGCATACTTCTTCTTCAGAAACAGGATGATCAAGAAAGAGATGGAGAAGGAGAGCCACACGATACGGGTGTTGTTGAACAGGATGAGCACGATGGAGACGATGAACAAAACAAGATAGCCGATCTTGACCTTCTCGCGAAAAGCGAAAAGGAAGCTTAAATTGGCCACCACGATGAGGAACATCCCGAAAGGCGCCCGGTGATTAAAGACACTGGCAACCTGGGCGTACAGCCGGAACTCTCCGGAATACAGCGGATTGAATTTACTAGTCAGTTCCAGCACGGCCATGCCCACCGGAATCAGGAGGACCAGACTGAAGGTGGTCAGGAATCTTTGCAGGTCTGTCTCGTCATCGGTTCTGACCATGAAAACAAGGGCGATGAGAAAAGGCGTCAGCAGCCGGAAGATGGTCTTCAATCCATATCCGGGATATGGGCCCAGCAGGAGGGAAAAAACGGCGGTGGAGAGAAAGATGCCCCACAGAAGAAGCGAAGGCCTCCTGGCTCTTTTCAGTTTGTAGCGGTTCAGGTAGAGCACGATAACGGTAAAGAAGACGATGATGATATTCAGAAAGGCATCCAGATTAAATGACAGAGTGGATTCCGGGAAAAACCTCTTGTCCATGGGCAGAAGATTGCCGGTGATGAACAGGAACAGAACCATATAGGGGAAGAGTTTCCCCCGGTTGACCAGTGAGCCGGCTGCCAGCGTGACCAGAAAGAACGCTGCCAGGGCGATCTGGAGATCGTAGGTCAGGAGGCCCGCCAGAAGCGCGCCGGCGCCCAGAGCCACCAAAAGCGGTATGGTTGGTGTGCTCCTGCCGGTCAATATCGACGGGCGTATGTAGGGATTGGGTCTGTCCAAATCAACTCCTCGAGCGTGACGTCACATCGTTCTTCTCGGCCGGAAGGGCGGCTCCATGGTGACCATCAGAAACCGTTCGATTCACCTGAAGCCGTCTGTCAGAGATATCCCAGCGACTGTAACCGCTGGCGGATCAGGTTCTCATCCACGTCGGCCCGTTCCGTCGAACGTTCCGTGGATCGTTCCTCCCAGGTGATCTGATGGCTGTCCTGAAATGATCGGGTGAACATCTCCTTTTTTAGCTCACCGTCGAAGGTTTTCAGCAGGGGCAGGTTCCGGCTGTACAGAAGCGTCGGAAGAATATCCGCCAGCCGGAGGGCTCTCAGGCGGATGCCTTTTTGTATGCCGGGACCGCTGGCGGCGAACATGCCCTCCATGGAATGCCATCCGGTCTGCTTTCCGGCAGGATTGAGAAGCCTGGCATCCGACCGTTTGTCGGTGACCACGTATCCCGGGCGGCACTGCAGAACCAGATCCGGCGCCGTGTCCACATAGGATCCCCGATAGATCTCCTCCTTGGTGTGCACCGCATCCAGGATCTGGCCTCCCCGCGAACGATCGATCAGGGATCGCAAGATCTCCCGGACCGTGGAGCGCTCTTTTTCATAGTCATCGGGCGGAACGATGCCCTGCGGATCTCTCCCGGCCACGTTCAGGTACACGGCCTGATCCCCGGCGGCGCCGGAATAGGCCCGTGTTCTCTTCCAATCGATATGGGTTTGAGTTACGGTCCGCCCCGGCCCCTTCCGGGGCAGGATCTTCCTGATCGATCGTTCGAGCCCCAGAAGGTCGAGCCGACGGATGAGAGATCTCAGCCGCCCGCCGTCCAGGGCGCTTTGATGATGCAGAAAACCGTGCCGGGCGAGCCACCGGTTGATATTCACCTTGGTGTGCACCGGACGGAAGCCGTGATCGGAGACGATGAAGATCTGATGGCTCTCTTCGAAGCGGCCGTACAGGCGGCCCAGAAAATCGTCCAGGTCACGATAAAACCGGCAGATCTCTTCATCCAGGTCCGAGCCGGGTTTCCCCCGCTGGCCGATCTGCAAAATGTGGCCATAGAAGGCGTGCTGCAATCTGTCGGTGCTGGAGATGACCAGCATGGAAAAGTCGAACGGCTCCCTGTCCATCAGGTACTCGATGGCTTTTCGGCGGTTGGCCAGATTGGCCCGCAGCGCGGCAAGAAGAGCTCCGCTCTTCTTGTACCGGTGCCAGGGGGTGTCGATCTGATAGGATCCGCATGCGTCAATCAGCTCGCTTTTCAGGCTTTCCGGATAGGTAAAGCTCGCTTCACCGCCGGGGGTCAGCATTCCCGAGACCATCAGGCCATTGACCGGCGAGGGCGGGTAGGTCAGGGGCACATTGATCACACAGACGCGTTTCCCCTGCTCGGAGAAGTAGTCCCAGATTCTTTTCTGGCTCACATCGGAGCTGTTCACCGGGATTCTGCGCAGGTCCTGGTCAAGACGTCGATGAAAGCTGAAGATACCGTGCTTCCCGGGATTCAGACCGGTGGTCATGGTCGTCCAGGCCGGCGAGGTGATCGGAGGAATGGTTGAGAGAAGCGGTCCCCGGCACCCCCTGGCCATGAAGACGCTCAGGTTGGGCATCAGACCCATACCGATAAACAGGTCGAAGATCTCCAGATCGCCCCCGTCGAAGCCCAGAAGGATCGTCTTCGGGCTCCGGTTATGTATTCGTTCCTGGTCCATGCTGGCCTTTTCGACTCAATTTCGCGCCCAGGCTCTTGAGCACCGCCCTGTCCTCCTCGGGGAACCGGAGAAGCGCCATCATGATGGCATAGATGGAGAAAAAGGTCAGGACGCCCAGAGAGAGAAGCGGGAGCGAAGGTGTCGGCGCGCTCCTCAGGTATGCGAGATAGGTCACCGCGCCCGCTGCGGCACCCGCGCAGAGAGGTTTCAGAAAACCCCAGTGGTACGGGTGCACCCTGAGCAGATGATGGACCTCGATCAGGCGCAGGATATTGATTGCCGCCGCCGAGGCGGCCGCAGCCATGGCCGCTCCCACGATGCCGAACCGGGGGATCAGCAAGAGGTTCAAGAAGACATTGACCGCCGCCAGCGAGAGAGTGTTGACCAGATTCAGCTTGGGATGACCGGTCATCATGATCATGTAGCCGACCGGTCCGGTGGCGGCATTGACCAGCTGCCCGGAGGAGAGGATAATCAGAGCCAGGCTGCCCTCGGTGAACTCGGAGCCGAACAGTCTCAGTAGCGAACCCGGAAAGAGCAGGATAAAGATGCACAGAGGAAAGACGAGCGAGAAGATCCACCGGGTGGCCACCTTGAACGTCCTTCGCAGGCTGGCCAGATCTCCCCGGCCGTGATACTCGGCGATCATCGGCGCGAAGATGGAGTCCACGGAAGCGAGTGGAATAGCCAGCAGCATGGCCACGCGCACGGCGGCGTGGTAGATCCCCACCTGCGTGGATAACAGAAAGATACCGATGATGATGATATCCACTCGTCTGAGGATGAAATTCAAAGTTTCCACCAGAAACAGGGGTGCCGAGAAGCCGAACAGTTTCCGCCGGTCGGGAACGGCCCGGGCCCGGTACCACTGGTCCGGGAGCAGTCTTCTCAGGAAATAGAATCCCAGGCCGGCCGCCAGGAGAATGCTGACCAGATCCGAGAAGACCAGGGCATAGAGCTCCAGGCCGATGAGAAACAGGAAGGCCAGGAGGACCAGACCCAGGGCCGGCCGGATGATCTTCCCCACCAGGACCCAGTAGTTCAAGGCCCGCATGGCGCGGATGGCGCTGAGCCAGAGCTTGCTGAAGGCCAGAAGCGGGATCGAGAGAGCCAGGACCCTGAGGACCGGCGCCATCCCGCCCGCATGAAAGACCCTCCGGGCTAGGGGCCCGGCGCCCAGGAAGAGGGCTGCCGCGGTGGCCAGGCTGAGCAGAGCGGTCAGCTGCGTCCCCGCGACCAGCGCTCCCCTGGCCCGCCCCCAGTTTTCCCGGCTCTTGTAAAAAGGGAGAAAGTGCAGCAGTCCCTGATGGATGCCGAAGCTTCCCAGAACGCTGCCGACGATGACCGTGTTTTTGGCCAGGATGAAAAGACCATAGCTGGAGGCGCCCACCATCCGGGTCATGAGGACGTTGGTGCCGAATATCATGACGGCGGAGAAGATATCGCCAAGACCGCTGATCCCGGCATTCCGGGCGATGGTCTTGATATCGGCCAGGGTCTCTTTGTCCACTGCTGAGGCGCTCCTCGAATAAAAAGGGGTTTCTTCACTGCGCACGCGGTGCCCCCTACCGGAGACCGGCGCTGTCGATCAGGGCCGTCTCCAGGGGCAGATACTCGACCTCGGCGACATAGGGGGCCAGATCGGGCTGGACGTCCTGCTGGTCCCAGATCAGCAGTTCGATCTCCGCGGTGCTCAGGTCACCCCAGTAGTTATTGGTCGCATCGATCGGCAGATTGTTGGGCGCCTGGGGTCCTCCTTCGATGCGAATGAGGCCGGCGTGCTCATCGAAATTGCTGAAACGCACCGTCGGCTGCGCCTGGCTGCCGCGGGGCGGCTGGAAGACATAGATGGCGCCGTTGGAATGGTCGGCGAAGCCGCACAGACTCAGCAGCGGCTTGGAATATCCTCCGCAGACCAGTCCCCACTCGTTGCCGGCCATGACGGTGTTCCGGCACAGGGGATTGGAGTTGTACACCACGTAAAGCCCGTATGTATTGGCCTGCAGGAGATTGTTCTCCAGAACGGGTGAGCTCTCCTGGCAGCCGATGCCCAGCTCGCCGTTCTCGAAGAGGATGTTGTTCTCGATGGTGGCGTTGTCGGCATATTCCAGCCACAGGCCCTTGTTGCTGTCCATGACCAGATGGTTTTTCACCTCGACGGGCAGCTCGAAGGTGGAGAAGATGAGCAGACCGTTCTCGGTATTGTCTCTGATCACGTTGTGGCTCAGCAGAAGGGGGGTGCTTTTCCCGTAGATGCCGAAGGTGCTGTACTCGACACGGCACCATTGCATTCGGCTGGTCTCACCTGAAGAGGAGAACTCGATCCTCTTCCAGTCATCCTTTGCCGGCACCTGCTGGTCGGATGTGAAAACGATCATCTGCTCCTCGGTCCCGATCGCCTCCAGCCGGCCTTCGACGAGCAGGGTGTAATAGCCCTGGAACCTGATCCGCGCCCCGGGCTCGATGGTCAGGGTCATTCCCGGCGGCACGGTCAGGTCACCGGTGACGATGTAGTGTCTTCCCGCCTCCAGGACCGTGCCGGTCCCGATCGTGCCGGCCAGCTCCTGTTCCCGGAGAAGTTCCATCGGATCGACGGTGGTGTTCCTGCCCTCCCGGACGGAAATCTCGTAGAGCGCCTGAGAGCCGTAGCCGTCCATCTCCGCGACGACGATGTAGTCCCCCACCGGGATATCGGAGAGGGCATAGGATCCATCGCCGGCGGTCTCGGTGCCGGCCGCAAACGCAGCCTGCCGGTGATCGAACAGGGTCCGGGGGCCGATGGGAACGCCCACGCCGGGATGCTGGCTTTGCTGCTGCGCCAGATCCTCATCGAACTCGGGCGGAGGATAGATCCTCACCGTGATGCCCTGATGATCGGTGCTTTGCTCCAGGGTCACCGTGCCGCTGATCGAGCTGCTGGTGTCCGAGGGATTTGAGGATTTTGAGCAGCCAGCCAGGAAGAGAGCGCCTGCCAGCAGGCAGAAGGCCGCTGCCCGCAGTGTGAAACCCCGCCGCATATTCCGTTCCTTTCTGTCGCTCAGCCGCCGGCCGTCTCCAGAGCGGCGTCCGCTTCCAGAGCAGCGGACTCCTCCAGGACGGTGTCCGCCGGTTGGTCCGGCTGGAGAAGCCGGCGATAGGTCCGCAGGAGCATCTTTTCCGCGTGATCCCAGTTGTATCTTTCCCGGGCGGCGCAGAGCGCGTTTTCCTGGAGCGATCGAAGGAATGATCGGTCCTGCAGACGCTGCAGGGCGGCCAGGACCTCCTCCCGATCACACCGCCTCATGACGATGCCGCACCGTTCCCGTCGGACGATCTCTCCCAGGTCGCCGATATCGGTGGCCAGCATCGCCCGCCCGGTGGCCAGGGCCAGGAACAGCGCGTTGGGTGAATTGTATAGGGCTCCGGGATATTTCTCCAGACCGTAATAGATCACGTCGGAGAGCCGGCTGTACAGGGGGACGCGATCCAGCGGCACCCAGTCCAGATAGGAGACGCAGCGTTTCCTCCGGGCCTCCTCTTCGACCGCGTCCTGCTGTTCGCCGGCGCCGCAGATGACCAGGTGAATGCCCATCCCGTCCTCGACCGCCGCGAGCAGGGGGGCGATCTTGCGGGTACGCTTCAGGCCGCCGATATAGACGATGGTCAGATGCTCGTCCGGGATTCCTAACCTGTCTCGCTCGACGGTGACCTCATCCGGGGAGATGTGATCGGACACATCCAGCGGCCAGTAATTCCCGATGGTGGTCACCGGCCGCCGGGTGACGGCACGGAACTCCTCTCCCACGAAGGTGCTGGCGGTGAAGATGGCGTTGGCCTTGCTCAGCAGCACCTTCTCCGCCAGACGGAGCATGCGCACAAAGAAAAGCGGCAGCGAGACCGACTTGACCAGGGCATAGTTCTCATGCGCGTCATAGACCAGGGGTTTCTTCCGCATCAGCTTGAGGACGATGCCCGGGAAGAGCGTATCCAGATCGTGGCAGTGGATGATGTCGATGTCCAGCTTCCGCCCGATGATGATCATCCGCCACCACAGAAGGAAGATCCTCGGCAGCTGAGAGAGTTTACGGTTATACTTCGATCTGACCCGGATCCTCTCGATACGGATGCCCTGGTGGTCCTCCGCCGGAGGGAATCGTTCCTCGCGATCCCAGGCCAGAACGGTGATCTCGTATCCATGGTGGCGCAGCGACCGGGCCTCTTTGAGGACCCGGGGATCGGGCAGGAACGGATTGGCCAGAAGCATCAGAGCTCTGGATTGCTGCCGGGCCCCGGTCATGGGATCACTCTCCCCCGGCCGGACCTTTCCGGCCGGAAGAACGCTGTCTCTCCTGATCTCGAATTCGTTGTAAGGTCCTTTCCAGATCGCCGGGAGAAACCCGGCGCGTCTTCTCGAAGGCGAAGATCTGATGGACGCAGAAGGAAGGAAACCAGGAAGATCCGATTTTCAGCCCCAGCTTGGGGATACGGATGTAGTCTCCGGTGATGTGGAAGAGCCGGAAGCCGTTTATCAGCGCCAGCTTGGTCATCAGCTGGAACGGAAAAGCGGCGATATGCGTATTGGCTTCAGGATCCGGCTGAAAGAACAGCAGGTTCTTGATGGCTTCCACCGGGGTATGGGGGTTGGGAGTGGACAGCACCAGACGTCCCCCCGTCCGTAAGATCCGGTTGCACTCGCACAGGAAGGTCAGCGGCTGGATCAGATGCTCGATCAGCTCCCCGGCCACGACGGCCGTGAACTGCTCGTCGGCAAAGGGAAAGGCGTGCGCATCTCCTCTGACCAGATGACCGTATGGCGGGATCGTATCCCGGGCATGCAGATCGACCCCGATGACATCGCCGCGGAGATGACGGTTGGGCCAGTTCATGAAGCCGACGTCGAGAATTCGACCCCGGCCGGCCAGCCGGGCCATGGTCCGAAGCCGTTTCTCGTCAGGTCCCAAGGGTCACCCATCCTCACGATGAAGGCAGGAGCTTTTCGGTGGTCAGGGCGGCGGAAGCGCCCATCTCTCCGGCGTCCCGGGCCGGGCGGAAATGATCCCGGTTGCGGTATAATATAAAGTACCCCTGAAGGGTTCTCAAGAGCCAAATACAGAATGTCGCCAGGGCGGCGCCTTTCAGTCCCCACAGGGTGATGAACCACAGGAGAAAAAAGATGTGCAGGACCACGTTGGCGGTGTTGTAATAGAAGGTCAGCCGCAGGGCTTTCTTATCCAGCCGCCCCCCGATCATGCTGGATGGAATGGCGTACATAATCTTGCAGATGCCCGCCAGGATGAAGAAAACGATGATCGGGCTGCCCTGATCGTACCGTCCGGAATAGACCAGGTGGATGATCTTCGGCCCCCAGATGAGGTACACACCGCTGATCATCACGGCCAGGAGGAAGCCCTGAATGAGATATCTTCTCAGATGAATGGTCCTGGATCTGCCGAAGTGGGGCAGTAGAACGAAACCGAGCGACATGGAGACCAGTTCGTACAGCCCGGTCACCGTGAACACGGCCACGTAGACGGCCAGTTCGTCGTAGGAGATCAGTTTTCCGATGAACAGCTTGTCCAGCGTCTTGATGGCAATGAGGCTGATGTTGATGCCCCAGAAAAGGAAGCTCTCGTTTCGGAATTCTCCGGCGATGTCTCCGGATCCGTTCCGGAACTTCGAGAAGACCAGACCGAAGCTGAGAAAGCCGAACAGCACCAGGCTCAGCGAATAGAAAACCAGAATGTATCGGAGCGAGGGCAGCCCGAAGATTTTGATGGCCAGAAGGGCAAGGACGAACAGGAGGATGAAGCCCTTCTGGGCAAAGACCGCCAGGGTGTATTCTTTCTGTGAACGCAGCAGACCGGCCGAGACCAGCTGAATGGAGACGAAGACCAGCGTGCTGACGGTGATGATGGCCAGATACAGAGGCGAGAGGCGATAGATATATCGAACGCCGATGCCGAGAACGAGGATGACCGCCAGACTCAATGGAAGGAACCGGGAAAGCTCTTTTTTCCAGTTATACTCCTCAAGGGGATGTGTGCTGAAAAATCTGGCCAGCGCGTTCGAGCGGCCCAGGAGGGAGATCGAACCGAACAGCATGACCAGAGATACGATCAGCGAGTAGGTGCCCATGTCCGATTTGTTCAGCCATCGGGCGATGAGCACGTTGCTGAGAAAGGTGCACAGCGAGGCGCTGCCCATGATGAAACCGACCTTGGCCGCTTTCAGTAGCATCGGCTTTCCCGCAAAGACATCAGTGTGTTATGTTCGGCCGCCCGCCTTTTCCGCCCCGACTACCAGATACTCGCTCCCCACCCCGAAACTGAGTCCGTATTTGAATCCCACGAATCCCAGGGGTATGCGGGACAGCAGGCCGTCCATCCGGCGCCAGATGGAATAGGGAATGATGCGGGTGAGCAGCTCGAAACAGGGGTAGTTGAAGACGCAGAAGCGCCGGCCGGCGGGCTCCAGCCCGGCCCGGCGGAGCATCCTCATGATTCGCCGGGAGGAGTAGAACTGGATGTGTTCGTGGAATTTCCCCCGGCGGCGGAAACGCATCAGCTTTCTGGCCGCCCAGGCGTACAGGGCGGAGCTGACCGGGATGGAGATGAACAGAAGGCCCCCGGGCTCGAGCACCCGGGCGAACTCGTCCATGGCCCGCTGCGGATCCGGGAGGTGCTCCAGGGTCTCCAGCGAGAAGACGGCGCCGAAGACGTTGCCGCCCAGCGGCAGGGTTTCCGCGTCTCCCAGGATCATCCGGCTGTCCCTCAGATTCCGGCTTGCGATGCGCAGCTTCTGGGGCGACAGGTCAAGGCCGGCCAGCAGCCGGTAGGTGAATCCTTCGAGGATAACGGCGATGCCGTACCCGTCGCCGCAGCCGACATCCAGCAGAAAGCCGCCGTGAAGGCGGCCCCGCTGGTCCAGCAGCAGTTCCCGAACCGCCTCCAGACGGCGGCGCTGTTGGTATCGGCGGAACGGTTTGGCGTACATCCGTTCCTGGTCCACCGACTGGTGGCGGTAATAGGTCAGCAGTTTGCTTTTATCCATCTTTAGGTTCCAGCGATGCCAGCAGATCGGTCATCCTCTCGGCGGCCCGGCCGTCGCCGAAGGGCTTGGACGGCGGGATTTCGGGTGGTGGCGTCTGAACGGCCCGGGCGATGGCCTCCGGCTCGGAGCCGGCCAGGGTGTTCCAGCCGTGCTCCAGGGTTTCCGGCCACTCCGTCTCTCGGCGCAGGGTGATGCAGGGGACCTCGAACAAGAAGGCTTCCTTTTGCATTCCGCCGGAGTCGGTCAGGATCTTGCGGGCGTTCTTCTCCAGCATGAGCATGTCCGGGTAGCCGACCGGCTCGACCAGGCGCAGGGACGACCGCTTCTCGAGCCGGAGGTTATGATCCTTCATGGCCTGCCTGGTTCGCGGATGCAGGGGAAGGATGACCGGGCGGTCCAGCCGTTCGAAGGCGGTCACCAGGTTCTCCAGAACTTCCCGGCGGTCGGTGTTCTCGGCCCGGTGCACGGTGGCCAGATAGTAGCTTTTCGGATCGAGATCGAGCTGCTGGAGGATCCGGGAGCTCTCTTCCGCCCGGGCCGCATGCTGGAGCAGGGCATCGACCATCACGTCGCCGGTGTTGTGCACCCCCTCGACGATCCCCTCGACCCGGAGGTTCTTCACCGCCGTCTCGGTGGGGCAGAACAGCAGGGCCGAGAGCCGGTCGGTCAGCAGGCGGTTGATCTCCTCGGGCATCCGCCGGTTGTAGCTGCGCAACCCGGCCTCGACGTGCACCACCGGGATGTGCAGCTTGGCCGCGGCCAGCGATCCGGCCAGGGTGCTGTTGGTGTCGCCGAAGACCACGGCCGCATCAGGTTGTTTCTCCAGAAGCGACTCCTCCAGCCCCCACAGCATGCGGGCGGTCTGGTCTCCATGGGGACCGGAGCCGACCCCCAGATCGATATCCGGGCGGGGAATGCCGAGCTGGTCGAAGAAGATCCGGGACAGCTCGAGATCGTAGTGCTGGCCGGTATGGATGAGGACTTCCCGGTGCCGGCGGCGGATCTGGCGGCTCAGGGGAGCGCATTTGATGAACTGGGGACGGGCCCCGACGATGGTGGCGATGTTCATGGATTTCTTCCGTTGCCTGTCGATCGATGGGCGGCGGCGTCCGTTCTCGGCGCCGCTTATTTTCCGCCTAAAAATGAACTGATCTGACCGATGACATACTCCTGCTGCTCTTCGGACAGCTCCGGATAGACCGGTATGGAAATGGTCTCCCGGGCGGCCCCTTCGGCCTCGGGATGGTCGCCCTCCCGGCCGCCGAGATCGCGGTAACACTCCTGCAGATGCAGGGGCAGCGGGTAGTACAGGGCGGTGCCGATGTCGTGCTCCTTGAGATGCTGCTGCAGACCGTCGCGGTCCGCGACCCGGATGGTATACTGGTTGTAGATGTGGCGGTTGTACTCCCAGGAGCGCGGCGTCACCAGGTCCAGGTCCCGGAGCCGTTCATCGTAGATGGCGGCGTGCCGCCGCCGGCCCTCGGTCCACTCATCCAGATAGTTCAGCTTGACCTGCAGGGCGGCCGCCTGGAGGGCGTCCAGACGGCTGTTGTATCCCACGATGGAATGGTAGTACTTCGGTTTGCTGCCGTGGACCCGCAGGATGCGGACCAGGTCGGCCAGGTCCTCGTCGTCGGTGACGACCATGCCGCCGTCGCCCAGCCCGCCCAGGTTCTTGCTGGGGAAGAAGCTGAAGCACCCCAGGTGCCCCATGGTGCCGGCCTTCCTGCCGTGATGCTCGGCTCCGATGGCCTGGGCGGCGTCCTCCACCACCTTCAGACCGTGCTTCTCGGCCACTTCCAGGATGGGGTCCATCTCGGCGCATTGGCCGTACAGGTGAACCGGCATGATCACCCTGGTTCGGGGGGTGATCTTCTCGGCGATCAGATCGGGGTTGATGTTATAGGTCTCCGGCTCGATGTCGGCGAAGACGGGCACGGCGCCCAGCCGGGAGATGACCCCGGCCGTGGCGAAGAAACTGTAGGGGGTGGTGATCACCTCGTCACCGGGCCCCACCTGGCAGGCCCGCAGGGCCAGCAGCAGGGCGTCGGTGCCGGAGGCCACGCCGACGGCATATCGGGCGCCGCAGTAGTCGGCCACGGCCTTCTCGAACTCCTGGACGTAGGGACCCAGGATGAACCGGCAGCTTTCCATGACCTCGTCCACCGCGGCCCGCAGCTCTTTCCGGATGGTTGCATACTGGGCCTGGAGATCAAGCAGGGGCACCTTCATTGTTCGCTTCCTCCCTTTGATGCAGACAGCATCTTCTGCGATAGAATGGTGACGATACGATCGGCGGCGCCGCCGTCCCACAGCGGCGGCCGATGCGTTCCCGGTAAATCTTCCTTGAGAATCCTCTCGGTCTCGGCGACAATGCGCTCCGGGTCCGATCCGACCAGCCGGTTGGTGCCCCGGTCAACGGTCACCGGGCGCTCGGTATTCTGACGCAGCGTCAGGCAGGGAATGCCCAGCACCGTGGTCTCCTCCTGGATGCCGCCGGAGTCGGTGAGCACCAGCCGGGCCCGGTCCATCAGCCGGACGAAGTCGATGTAGCCCAGCGGGTCGATCAGTCGCAGGCCGTCCAGACCGGCGATACGATCCTCCAGCCCGAACCGGCCGAACATCTTCCGGGACCGGGGGTGGACCGGAAAGACCACCGGGAGATGTTTCTGAACCCGCTCCACAGCGGTCAGGATCCCCCGCAGGGTGTCCTCCTGATCGACATTGGAGGGCCGGTGCAGGGTCATCAGGGCAAAGCCCCGGTCCTCCAGCCCCAGCCGCCCCAGCACGTCCGACCGCCCGGCTTTTTCCCGAACCCGCATCAGCGAGTCGATCATCACGTTTCCGACAAAGAAAACCTTCTCGGGGGCGATTCCTTCCCGGAGAAGGTTGCGGTCGGCATCAGAACAGGTGGTGAACAGGAAATCGGAGATGGCGTCGGTGAGGATACGGTTGATCTCCTCCGGCATGGACCGATCGAAACTGCGCAGGCCGGCCTCCACATGGGCCACCGGGATGTGCAGTTTGGCGGCCACCAGGGAGCAGGCCACCGTGGAATTGACGTCGCCCACCACCATCACCAGGTCGGGCGGCCGGTCCAGCACCAGCCGTTCATAGGCACTCATGATCCGGCCGGTCTGCCCGGCCTGGCTGCCGGAGCCCACCTCCAGATTGACGTCCGGCGGGCGCAGCTCCAGGTCTTCGAAGAACGCCCGGGACATGGTGTCATCGTAATGCTGGCCGGTATGAATCAGAGTGGGCCGGAAGCCCGGCTGTTCTTCGAGCCGGGTCAGGAGGGGGGCGATCTTCATGAAGTTGGGGCGAGCACCGGCCACCAGGTGGATCTCGGCTCTCCGGCCCCTGGCCCCCGGGCTTACCAATTCTGGTTCTCCAGCAGCTGCTCCTCGGGCACATCCCGCCAGACCCGGGCGGGAACCCCCCGGACGATCTTCCGGGCAGGGACATCCTCGGTCACCACCGAGCCCCCGGCCACCAGGGCGTCCTCTCCGATGGTCTTGCCGGGCAGGATCACCGCGCCGACGCCGATCCGGCCGCCCTTCTTCACGGTGACGCCCTTGAAGTGCTTGAACCGCTCCTCGGTGCGTCCGCCGTAGTTGTCGTTGGAGGTGGTCACCTGGGGGGCGATGAAGACCCGGTCCTCTAGGGTCGAGTAGGCGGTGATGTAGCTTTCGGTCTCCAGCTTGCAGTAGCGGCCGACGGTGCAGAAATTCTCCACCGTGACCCCGCGGCCGACGATGGTGTAATCGCCCACCGTGGTGTTCTCGCGCACCGATGCCTCATCGGCCACCAGGACCTTCTGGCCGATCCGGCACCCGGTATAGACGATGGCAGCGGTGCCGATGATGCAATCGTCACCAATCTCGGCCGGCGGCAGCTGGTCCTGTTCCTTCATGATGCTGTTGGCCGCCCGCATGGGCTGCTTGCCGATGACCGCATGATCGTCGATACGGACGTTGGCGCCGATGGAGGCATGCGCATGGATCACCACCCCGTGGCCGATGAGACAGCCCTCTCCGATGGTGACCTGCTCGGAGACGATGGTGTTCTCTCCGATGATGGTATTCTCGCCGACTGTGGCCGTGGAATGGATCGTGCTGCTCACTGCTGGTCTCCTTTCATTTGTCGCCGAGCTCCACCGGAACGCCCCGGTTCTTGAGCGATTCCTGGGCCGCCTCCAGGACGCGGAGGACCTGGAGGCCCTCCTGTCCGTCGGCCAGCGGCCGCTGGCCCGTGGTGATGCAGTCCAGAAAATGCTGGCACTCGTTCCTGAGGGGCTCGGCCATCCGGATCCTGGGGATGATGATATCGCCGATCCTCAGGTTCTGATATTCTCCATAGCTGTCGTAGGAGGGCGGCGCGTCCACCCCCTTGTCGTACAGCTTGATCTTCTCGGCGCTTTCCATGTCGTCGAAGACGACCATCTTCTTGCTGCCCACCACCGTGATCTTGCGGATCTTATGGGGGTCCAGCCAGCTCACCTGTCCATGGCCCATCGCTCCGCCGGGGAAGTGCAGGGTGAAGAAGGCGACGTCCTCGATCCCGGCGTTGAGGAACGACTGGCCGGTGGCCGAGACCTGATCCGGCATGGCATCGACCAGATACAGCATCACCGAGATGTCATGGGGGGCGAAACTCCACAGGGCGTTCTCTGCGGTACGCACCTTGCCCAGGTTGATCCGGCTGGAATACAGGTAATAGATATCGCCCAGCTCGCCGCTCTGGACCAGCTCCTTGAGTTTCTCTACCGCCGGATGGTACAGCAGCAGATGTCCCACGGCCAGGACCAGATCTTTTTCCTCGGCCAGCTCGACGATCTCCCGGCCCTGCGTGCTGTTCAAAACCAGGGGTTTCTCAACCAGAACGTGTTTGCCGGCCTGAAGGGCCGCTTTGGCGATCTGGTAATGGCTCTCGGCGCTGGTGGCCACCACCACCGCGTCGATGTCCTCCCGGGAGACGACCGGCTGATAGTCCTGCCCGGTCTCGACGTCCCGAAAATGAGCGGAAACCCGTTCCAGGGTCTTTTCCTCCTGATCGACCACCGCCTGAAGCTGACAGTCGGGCAGACGGTCGAAGGTCCGCACGTGGTTGAATCCCCATGCTCCAGCTCCGATGACGGCGATGCGAATCATGTGATCCTCCTGGGGAGACGGTTGATCAAAGTTTGGTGATCTTGTTTTTGTGGCCCTTCACCGATCGGGTGGCATTGCGCGTGTCCACCACCCGTTTGGCCTGATCGACAATCCACTGGTAATCATAGGCGCTGTGATCTGAGATGATCACGCAGCAGTCGGCCTCCCTGACCTGTCTGGCGGTCAGCGGGACCGACCGGAGCCCTCCACGGTCCAGGGGAAGTTTCTTCACGTGTGGATCATTGTATCGCACCCGGGCGCCCCGTTCCTCAAGCAGCTCGATGATGTCCAGGGCCGGCGATTCCCGAACGTCGGAGATGTCCTTTTTATAGGCCACGCCCAGGATGAGGATCCTGGAGCCCTTCAGACTCTTGCGGTCGCGGTTCAGCGTATCGTTGATCTTGCTGATAACGAATATGGGCATGTTGGCGTTGATATCACCGGCCAGCTCGATGAACCGGGCCCAGTAATTGAGCGCCTTCAGTTTCCAGGACAGGTAATGCGGGTCGATGGGGATGCAGTGGCCGCCCAATCCGGGACCGGGATAGAACGGCATGTATCCGAACGGCTTGGTGGCTGCGGCCGAGATGACCTCCCAGACGTCGATGCCGAGGCGGTCGCACATCACCGCCATCTCGTTGACCAGACCGATATTGACGCTGCGGAAGGTGTTCTCCAGCAGCTTCACCGTCTCGGCGGCCTGGGTCGAGGAGACCGGGATGACCTCGTCGATGGCCTGGCGATAGAACAGCCGGGCCAGACGTGTACAGCGGTCAGTCACGCCGCCCACCACCTTGGGCGTGTTCTTGACCCCGTAGATCTTGTTGCCCGGATCGATGCGTTCCGGGGAGAAGGCCAGGAAGAAATCCCGGCCCACCTTCAGGCCTGTCTCCTCCAGGATGGGCAGGATCAGCTCCTCGGTGGTCCCCGGATAGGTGGTGCTTTCCAAAATAATCAGCTGGCCGGGGCGAAGATGCTTCTGGATGCCCCGGACGGCCGAGAGGATGAAGGAGACGTCCGGGTCCTTGGTCTTTCCCAGCGGGGTGGGCACGCAGATGATGACCACGTCCAGCTTCCCGATGACGGCGTAGCGGGAGGTGGCCTTGAGCAGCCTGGATCTGACCAGTTCTCGGACCACTGTATTGGGGATGTCCTCCACGTCCGATCGGCCGGCGTTGATGGTCTTCGTTTTTGCGCCGGAGCAGTCGATCCCGGTGATGCCGAATCCTGCCCGGGCGAACTCGACGGCCAGCGGCAGGCCGACATAGCCCAGCCCGACGACGCCTACCCGGGCCTCCCGGTTCTCGATTTTTCGCCGCAGCGTGTCCATAAATATCCCCTTTACCGTTGACATTTCTGCGCCATCAGGCAGGTGGCATGATAGAGAGATTCGAAGGTGCCGGCGTCGGTCCACCATCCCGGCAGGATCTCGTAGGTCATGGTGCCCTGCTGGATGTAAGCGTTATTCACGTCGGTGATCTCCAGCTCTCCCCGGTTGGAGGGTTTCAATGTCTTGATGATATCGAAGACCTGAGAATCGTACATGTAATAGCCGGTGACGGCGTATGTGCTTTTGGGCTGAGCCGGTTTTTCCTCGATCCCCACGATGCGGTCGCCGTCCACCTCGGCCACGCCGAAGCGTTGCGGCTCGGGAACCTCCTTGAGCAGGATCTTGGCGCCGCGCTCCTGCTGGCGAAAACGCTGGACGTAGTCGGCGATGCCGTGCTCGATGAGGTTATCGCCCAGGATGACGACGATCTTCTTATCCTCGGCGAAGTACTCGGCCAGTCCCAGCGCCTCGGCGATACCGCCCTCTCCCTCCTGGTAGGTATAGTTAAGATGCTTGAGTCCGAAATCTTTGCCGTTGCCCAGCAGTCGGAGAAAATCCCCGGCGTGATTGCCTCCGGTGACGATGAGGATGTCGTCGATGCCGGCGTCGACCAGGTTCTGAATGGGATAATAGATCATCGGTTTGTCATAGACCGGCAGAAGATGTTTGTTGGTGATCTTGGTCAGTGGAGCCAGACGGGTTCCCAGACCGCCGGCCAGAACGATACCTTTCACGCGGTCCTCCTTTTCAGTGATGAGAGCTTCTGCTTTTTCTCTTTTTCTTTCTTCGTTTCTTCTCCGATCCGCGGGGGCCGTAGTAGTGATAGTAGTAGTAGTAATAATAGGATCCGTAGCGGCCCTCGACCTTGACGTTGTTCAGAACGGCTCCCAGGATCAGGGCCTGGACGTTATTCAGCAGGCTCTTCGCCCGGTTGACCGCGTTCCGGGTGGTCTCTCCGGAGGAGATGATCAGGATGGTCCCGTCGATCTGGGTGCTGAGGACGGCAGCGTCGGTGACGGCCACCACCGGGGGGGAGTCGAACAGGATGACGTCGTAGTGTTCCTTGAGACGCTCGATAAGCTTTCTCATGGATTCCGAGCCCAGCAGCTCGGAAGGGTTGGGCGGCAGCGTGCCGCAGCACAGCAGGCTCAGGTTGGGTACTCCCAGGTCGTGGATGGCTTCCTCCAGAGAGACATTGCCCAGCAGCACGTTAGTCAGGCCGATATCTTTTTTCTGCTCGAAGATGGAATGCAGCACCGGCCTTCTCAGGTCGGCATCGACCAGCAGGGTCCGGGTGCCCATCTGGGCCATGGTGATGGCCAGGTTGGCCACCGAGGTCGATTTGCCCTCCCCGGGCCCGGCGCTGGTGACCAGCAGCGTACGGGGCGGTTTATCGAAGCGGGCGAACTGGATATTCGTCCGGAAGGTCCGGTAGGCCTCGGAGACGGGAGATTTGGGCTCAAAATGGGTGACCATGCGGGAAGCGATCTTCTGCACCTCCTGCTCCTGAGATTCCTCTGTGTGCCTGTGATGCGATTTCTTCTTGCCGTTGGTCTTGATCTCCGGGATGGATCCCAGGACCCGCAGCCCGGTAAACCGCTCGATATCCTCGATGCTCTTCAGGGAATCGTCCAGATAATCGACCAGCAGGGTGATCCCGATGCCCAGGCCCAGCCCGATGATGGCCCCCAGGATGAGGTTCAGTTTTTTCCTCGGGCGGATGGGGCCCAGCGGTTCCTTGGCGCTGTCGATGACGCGGACCATGCCGATCTGGCCGGCCTCGGTGATCCGGGCCTCCTCGAATTTCTCCCGCATCATCAGATAGATGTTCTCGTTGACCTTGGCGGCCCGTTCCAGGCGGGCCAGCTGCAGGCTCTTCTCGGGCAGCGACTGCATCTTGGTTTCATATTCCCGGACCACACCATAGAGCGCCTGGGCCTTGGCGTTCAGTGAGCTGACCTCGATCTGCAGGGACAGGATCCGGTCGATGAGATCTTGAGAATAGGCCAGGGGATTCTCGGGCCCCAGATCGCGGGCCACCACTTTGCTGGCCTCCTCCTTCATCTTGGCCTTGGTCTTCTCGATCTGAGACTGGATCTCGACCATCTTGTCGAAATCCTCGTTGTACCCCCGGGCGATAAAGCCGGCCCGGATGGCCTCCAGACTGGATATCTCCTGGCGAAGCTCCTGGATCAGGGGGCTGGAGATCTGGGTGATGTCATCGACCATGGTGCTGCGGATCTTGGCCAGCTCTCCCTGAAGATAGTCGAGACGTTTCTGCGCGGCGTCCCGTGAGGTAGCGGCCTCGTTGTACATGCCCTCGAAATCGGCCAGCTGTTTGACCAGCGCATCGGTCTCCTCCGACAGGGCGGCCACCTTCTCCTCTTCCTTGAATTTGCGGAGCTGTTCCTCAGAGCCCTCCAGGGCGTCCTGGATATTGACCAGCTGTTCCTTGAGAAACTGCCGCACCTCGCTGATTTCACCGCGGGAGATCTCCAGATCCCGCTGATAATACTGGTTGGCGTAGGTGTTGGCGATGTGGGCGGCCTCCTGCGGCGACGGGGCCCGGTATTTGATCTCGATGATGTCGGTCTCTCGCAGGGGTACGATGGTCAGGTTGTCCCGCAGGGCCTGCACGGCGTCGTCTCTGGTGGTCCCCTCCCTCAGGCTCTGGATGAGACTGAACCGTTCCGCCTGCCCCGATGTCCGCAGCCCGGCCAGCACCTCCTCGGCCAGCGTCCGGCTCTTGAGGATCTCGACCTGGTTGTTGATCTCCGTCTCGCGTTCCATGAAACCGCTGACGCCGAACAGGGACTGCTGCATGCCGCCGTCCTGTTCGATCATAATGGTCGTCTTGGCCTCGTAGATCGGTCTGACCAGGAAGGAAAAGATCAGGGCGGCTACGGCGGTCAGGACGAAGGCTGAGATGATGATCCATCTGCCGCGATACAACACCCGCAGATAATCGTGCAAGGTCACCTGGCGCTCTTCGGGCTCGGCCAAATCAAACCTCCTTCAATTCTGATCTCCGATCAATTTCTCAGCAGAACGATCACATGAGCCACGATGGCCAGCTGAGAGATGAAAGTCGAGAAACGTGAGAACATCCGGAAGACGGTCCCGGAGACGACCACCGTATCGCCCGGCTTGAGCAGAGGGATCGTGGCGATGTCCCCGGTCTCCATGTACTTCTTGACGTTGACCTTGATCACCTCGGAGGTGGTCTCGTTGGAGCGGATGATCTTCACCTCGCTGAGCTTGGCGTGGTCGGTGGGTCCGCCGGCCAGGGAAAGGGCGGCGATCAGATCGGTGCCGTCCGGAACCTCATAGACGCCGGGCAGACCGACCTGTCCCCAGATGAAGATCTTGATCGTCAGCTCATCCTCATCTCCCAGGGACAGATAGTACTGCGGCGATCTGGCTTCCGCGGCGGTCTTTCCCCGCGCAGGCTCCTGGGCGAGCAGCGGGGAGCCGCAGAGATGGAGAAAGAGCGCGGCCAGCAGCACGATGGAGATGGACCCTGTCCAGTTTCTTGGCATCGATGTGCTCCTTCAGGTTTTAATTTTCGACCGTGAAGCTTACCCAGTTGGATTCAGACCCGGATCTGAGCTCGCTGCCCGAGCGGTCCACCCGCCACCAGTACTCGCGTCCCGGAAGCAGCAGGCTGTCGGCGGCCGTTCCGTCGTCGTTATAGATCAGCTCGTGGGGCGAGGAGAACGGGTCCTGCCCGTTGCTGACCCACACCGTGCGGTCCTGTTCGCTGTCGTACACCCGGACATAATTCTCGATCGATTCACCGGTGGAGGTCCAGATGAAGACCGGCTGGCGGCCGGGGATCGTCCCCCGCGGGGAAGTCAGGTTTTCCGCACCGAGCTTGGAGATGAGCAGGTAATCCGTCTGGGCGGATCGCCCGCTCTCGTTCCCGGATCGGTCGAAGGCGGTGACCGTATAGGTGTATCGAACACCCAGTTGCACGGCGCTGTCCTCGAACAGGGTGTCCGCCCCGGCGCTGCCCACCGTCCGGACGGCCAGCAGCGTGTCCAGATACAGCGGCGGCGAGGACCGGTAGATCTTATAGCCCCGCAGGTCGTCCTCCTGATTGCTCAGCCAGGTCACCCGGATCCAATCCGCCTCGGCCACGGCATCGGTCCCGGTCTCGTCCCAGGCGTTGTCCGGTGGGGGCGGGAGAAGGACCGGCGGGTCCGGCGCGGTGGTGTCCGAAGGGGTGCTCTTTTCGCAACCGGACAGCGCTGTCGCGATCAAGATCAGAAGCCCGCAGCAGATAAATAGAGAACCGTGGAAGGGTGCCTTCATGGCGGTGTGCCCTCGCGGACCGGTCAGAAATTCGCCGAGCCGCTGATCCGGTGAATGTTGCCCAGGTCATAGGAGACGAAGGCGTAATCGAGGGCCAGATGCCAGATCTGCAGGCCGGCTCCCATGGTCAGCTCGTCGTCCTCCACGCCGGCCCGGAGCGCCACCAGGTCCCGGTAGCGCAGCTCGGCCCCGAAATGGTTGAGCCCCTCGTAAACCGTATCGCGATCGTAGGCCAGGGTGAATCCTGTTCCTCCGGAGCTCAGCGGCTGGTAGTAGCTGAAACCGAATTTAAGATTGAACGGGATGTGATCCCGGTGCTTGGTCTCCGTGTCCCAGCTGAGCGCCGTTTTGCCGATGTTCTGAAGACTCAGGCCGGCGGCGAAATCTCCCAGCGGCTCGTAGTCCAGAAGCCGGTCCAGGCCGAAGCGCAGCTGCGCGCCCATGTCGATGCCCATCCCGGTGGCGGTGGCATCTTTCAGGCTCTGGCGGATGTATTTCAGGTTCAGCCCCACCGGCAGTTCCAGCGGCAACACGAAGTACTGCCAGCCGAGGTCGAAGTCGATCAAGTTGAGCTTGGCGAAGGTCAGCATGAAGGCGTCCTCGGCGTCGCTGAAGTACTCGTCGGGCTGGATGATCCAGTCCTCCACCGGCTGCAGCTCGCCCTCGGTGGTGCGGCCGGGCTCCGGGAAGACGGGGATGTCATCGACGCCCAGGCGGATCCAGGTGAAGGCCAGCGTGGCCTGGTTGGGAAGCGGCAGGCTGAGATTGATGTATTCATGCTCGGCCAGCTCGAACAGGGTGGCATGCTGGACCGCCAGGGCCAGCCGCTGCTGGTGGCCACTTCCGGCCGGGTTCCAGTAAGGGGCGAACCCCCCGTCGGCCAGCGAGCAATAGGCTCCGCCCATACCCAGGGCTCTGGCGCCGACGGCCACCTGGAGAAACTCCCCGGCATAACGGTTGGCTCGGCAGGGGGACGAGGCGGTCAGCGTCCAGACCATCGCCAGGACCGCGATCACGGCCGCCGATCCGAGAAGCCGGATTCTTCCGCCTCCGGGTCGGGGAATCTTGTGTTCCTTTGCTCTCATCGTAAGATCGCCATTTTACCGATCTGTTCCACGGTCCGGTCCTCCCAGCGGGCCCGGATCTTATAGAAATAGACGCCGTTGGCCAGCAGAGAGCCGTCGTCGTCCCGGCCGTCCCAGGAGATGACGTGGTGATCCAGCTGTGTCCCGGGAAGACCGTACTCGTCGAGAAAGTCGCGCCAGCTGCGGATCAGCCGGCCGGAGACGGTATAGATCTTCAGGGAGATCTCCTCCGCGTGAACCGGTCCGGTCAGGCGGTAGGTGATCACCGTCTCCTCGTCGAAAGGATTGGGATAGTTGCCCATCTGGTCGATACCGTAGGAGTCGATGACCTCGAAGGACATCGTTTTTGAGGCCGGATTCCCGTTGCAGTCATAAGCCGAGAAGGTCACCGAGTGCCGGCCGGTGGGCCAGGTCGGGCTGTAGCTGACCGGCAGGCTGTTCTTCTCCGCCAGGGGCGTGATGATCAGATCTTCCGGAGCGACCGGCTGGCCGTTGGCCTGCACCTCGACGGGGCGCTCCTGGCTATCCACTCCGTTGGCGTCCTGAACGATGGCCACGATGCGGGCGTCCCTGGAGACCAGAGCGCCGGGTGAAAAATATTGTTCCTCGACGGTCAGTTCGATGGTCGGCGCCTGCAGGTCCCCGTTGATCATAGGGCAGAACAGGCCCAGGCCGGAGACCGTCGCCGAGAGGGAGTCCGCCGCCCACTCCGGCGCGGAGGTCTGCCGGATCCAGCGGGCGATGGTCTCGTTCCAGCGATAGACCGCGATGTCATCCAGATGCTCCTGATTGAGGGAATCATCCGGATCCAGCCGGAAGGTCAGCCGGATCTGGGCCGAGCCGGCCAGCGCGGCCGTGCTGTCCACCAGGGCCAGCCGGTAGGCGCCCGGCTCGCCGGAGAGCAGGCGTGCCGGCGACAGGTCCGGCTGATGGTCCACCATGGGCGTCAGGGGGGTGATGCGCATCACCTGGCGGTGGGTCACGGCGGCGGGTGGGATGTCGGCGCTGAAGTTCCCGTCCAGACTGCGGGCCGGAGCATGAAGGCCACCGACCACGCTGCCCTGCTGGGGGGTGACGTCGAACTGCTGCACCTGGATTTCCTGGCTGGCCTGGTTGTTGTTCTCGTTGCCCTCGTCGATCTTATTCTCCGGATCGGCCTCGGCCAGCACGGTATAGCTGCCGGCCGGCAGATCCCAGGCCAGAAAAGCCGTGTCCCGGGAGGCCGGCAGGATATGATCGATGACCGCCTCCCTGGTCTCACGGCGGGGCTGTCTCCCGGCCGGGCTGAGACCGACCCTGATGGTCACCGAATCGGCCCCGGTCTCACCCAGATTCCGCACTTCCACGGCGATGCCGGCGCCCCCGGCGGCCGTGACGGCGATGTTCTCCGGCTGGATCTGTAGATCAGGGCCCGACGGAATATGGAAGCTCATCGCCGGGCTGCCGGCGGACCGGCCGGCCGAATCCAGCACGGTCACCCAGTAGCGGACGGTGACGCCCCTCGGCTGTGCCGGGATGGGCTCGGTCGTGCGGTAGGTTCCAGGCGGCGCCTGAAGCGCCATGGCCACCGTCGAGTCCAGGGCGCCCGCCTTCCAGCGGCACCAGACCGAATCGATCCCGCCGGCGGCCGAGACGCCGGCCAGGATATGCACGGCGGTCTGCTCGACCGGCTGCAGCGGATCGGTGTAGAGCGTGTCGAAGAAGACCTGGTCCAGAGAGAACGCCGCGCCGCCGGAGGCATCCAGCCCCTGGTCCTGATTCCAGAAATAACAGCGCACCGTGCCTGAACCGGACGAGGCGTCGGACGGGATCTCGGCCGTGGCCTGGATCTGACCGCCGCTGACCGGAAGGGTGGATTGCCACAGAACGGACTCGTTCCTGTCCAGGACGGTCAGCCGGGCCTGGCCGGAAGCGCTTACCTGCGAGCCCTCCTGCCGCACGGTCCCCTGAATCTGCATGGCCTGACCGGGATCGACCGCTTCCGGCTGGAGACTCAGGTCGACCGTTCCCCGGGGAAAGCTGATCCCGGAGGCCGGATCCCCCAGAAGGAGATATTCGTTGACCAGGTCCTCGGCGATCTGGCCGCCGTAAGCGGCCAGGTAGTTCAGCTTGGCCCGGGTGACCATCTGGCCGAGGGTCAGTTCCTCGCCGGACCAGACGGATTCCATGAAGGCGTTGTTCAGATAATAATCCCCGTACAGCCAGGCCAGTCCCGAGGCCCCCCAGAAGCCCGTCACCCCGCGGTTCTCGGCCAGCAGGAGCTGTTCGCCCAGCGAGGCCCGTTTGGGCTCGTCGAAGGCGGCCGTGAAGCAGGTCAGACTGGCCACCACCGGCCAGCGGGGTTCGTTGCGCAGCCGCTCGACGTCCTCCAGCCGCATCAGCCCGGCGTCCGACCAGATTCCGCCGCCCCCGTGGCCGATGAAGTTGACCAGGGCCGCACCCTGGTCCAGGGCGTCGATGAGGTCCTGGGTGCCCCCGAAATAGGGATCGGTGGCCGGATCGGTGCTGTAGGCGTAGATCCGGGAGACCAGAAAGTCCGGGGGAACGTGGTCGAGAATCAGGTTCTCGGACTGGGCCCGGAAGATGGGCCCGTGGCTGCCGGAGCCGCAGATGAACAGCAGCCGCCGGCGCCAGTCGTCCAGCTCGGGCTGCGCATCGGTGCGGATGAGCTTCTCGATGATGGCGTCCAGCTGAGCGTTGGTCTGCACCGGCAGGCGGCCGATGAACAGGTCGGGGATCAGGTCGTCGCCGCTGACGCAGGCATAGAGATTATCGCAGGGCGTCTGTCCCCAGCTGATCGTCTGGGTCATGATCGGCGGGATGAAGTTCTGACCCAGGCCCATGGTGTTCTTGTAATCCCAGCTGCCGTCGCCGACCAGCAGCGCATAGACCGGGGCAGGATCCCAGGTGTGATAGGCGTGAGCCAGGAAATCCCGGATGGCCAGCGGGGTGAACAGTCCGTGGCTGAACCCGTCATAGATCTCGGAGACGGCCACCACCTCGACCAGGAGACCCTGAGCCCGGCGATGCTCGGCCAGGGGAAGGGCGTGCTCCAGGAAATCATCGTGGACCACCATGACCATGTCGGCACCCCGAACGCCATCGCTCAGGGTTGAGGGGGAGCGTAGTTCCAGGGAGGAGACCTTCTTCCTGGCCCCGGGGGAGACCGCCAGATATTCCGTCCGGGGATTGAAAATCTCATCCTGAAAGGCGATCTGATAGCGCCGCTTTCCATCCTCCTCCTCGATCCATTCGCCCTGGGTATGGGTTATCACGCTGCTGCCCAGCTTGAAGATCCGCACCGGCGGGCCGCTGAAGCCGGTCAGGGAGAATTGAAACAGCGTCGGCAGCTCCCGGTCCGGATGACCGAAGAATAGCTCGTCCTCCCGGGCCCGGTACAGCCGGGGGTAATCGACCTCGATCCAGTTGAGCAGGACCCGGTCGATGGCCCCCGCCTCGGTGTCCCCGGGACAGATGATGGTGAGAACGTTCTCCTCCTCCTCGACGGCGCTGCTGGTGATCTCGAAGTCCTGCTCGGCGCTGTCGATGAGCAGCTTTTCCTGGCCGTCCCAGGTCCGGTCGGCGACCAGATGGTCGTTGAGGTAGATCAGCACGTGATGGTCGGGCGAGGCCTCATCGACCGAGGTGAGACCGTGCATCATCACCCGGACCACCGGCCGGGAGGGAGAGGAACGGTCAGGGTGGTCCAGCTCGAGGGGATAGGACTTCATCTGCTGGGCGCTGATCCCGGAATCCCAGAACCAGTGGTCGCGAAAGGCCATCTGTTTGTTGAGGTGGTCGCGGTAGTTGTCTTCCTCGGCGTGCACGATGTGGAGGAAGCTGATCGGCCGGTTGAGGGCGGTCCCCTGGATGCCGCCGTTCTCCTCCAGCAGCCGGGCTCCCGGGCTCTGGCCCCAGGTCAGCCAGTATACGTTCTCCGAGTCGAAGGGGTCCTGGTAGAGGTCCTCGTATTTCTCCTGAAAGGTGGACCGGTTGGCCGTGCCGTAAAATTCGATCACGTCGCCGGGATCGAAGGAGCCGTCCTTCTCTCCGGTGACGTAGAGGGGGACGGTCTGCCCCTTATTGGTCAGCTGGAAGGTTCGCGGGTCGATGGCATCGACGTCCAGCTCGGCGGCCTCGAGCTCCCCCCGGCTGATGGAATAGATCCCGTCCTCGGTCAGGGTGATCCGGCAGCGCGGCGCCGGTTCGCTCTTGGCGTCCGGGCGGTCCTGCTCGCGGCCGGCGCGGGGGATGCGCCAGACCCGGGCCTGGGAATGATTGAGCAGCACCTGAGAGGCGATCTCCTCGGCCGCTGGCGATGAGGGCAGAAGTTCGGCTGCCCGTCCGCCCGGAGACCTGCTCCCGAGATCGATCCGGACCACCAGCCGGCGGCAGATCTGAAGCTGACCGCGCACCGGATTATAGCGCACCGGCCGGATCTGAAGCCGGCCCACCCGGTAGTCCCGGAACCGCCCGGCGGGCTCTATGTCTGCCAGGAGGGAAGGGAGGAAATGGTCTTGCCCGTAGACCGCGGGATCGAGCTGCATCACCCAGCGGGGCCCATCGTCCACCTGTCCGGCCGGTTCCGAAAGTCCGGGGGCCGGACAGAGCGGCTCGGTGGCCATCGTTTCCCACTGTGCCTCGATCACCTCGACCCGCGGATGTCCCTGGGGAGGCAGGCCCAGCAGGGTTCCCGCCAGGGGCATCATGGGGGCGCCCGGCTCCCGGGAATGCCCGCAGCCGGGGATGGTCAGCAGAACGTGACCCTCAGGGGCCCCTTCCAGGACCTGGAACTGTTCGCCCTCAAAGGCGGCCTCGATCAACAGGTACCCGGAATCTGAAGACAGCACCCGGATGGGGCCGGCCTGGGTCCGTCCGGAGACGGCCGGCAGCAGGCTGATAGAGAGAAAAACGGCTCGCAGCGCCGCTTTCCTGAACGCATGACGGGACCAGAACATCTTCAAGATCAATCCTCGCCGGAGAGTTCGTTTTCCAGAAGGTCCAGAATGATGTGACCGACGGCGATATGGGCCTCCTGAATGCGCTGGGAGTTCTCGTGCGGCACCCGCAGGGTCAGGTCGGCCTCCCGGGCCAGCGGCCCGTCTTTGGCGCCGGCCAGAACGAGCGTCACCAGCCCCAGCCGGCGGGCTGTGCGAACGGCCCGGAGGACGTTTTCCGAGGCCCCGCTGGTGCTGATGCCCACCAGGATGTCGCCCTGGCGGCCGTGCGCTTCGACCTGTTTGGAGAAGACGTCCTCGAAACCGTAGTCATTCGATAAGCAGGTCAGCACCGAGGTGTCGGTGGTCAGGGCGATGGCGGCCAGAGGCGGCCGGCCCCGTCCGAAGCGTCCGACCAGCTCGGCGGCCAGATGCTGGGCGTCGGCTGCGCTGCCCCCGTTGCCGCAGAACAGGATCGTGCCGCCCTGGCGGACACAGGAGATGATCCGGCCGGCCATCTCGACGATGCCGTCGACGTTCTGCTCGGCCAGATCCTGTTTGACCCGGGCGCTCTCGTTCAGCTGCCGGCGGACGATTTGGGCGTATTCCTCATTTCTGTCCGCAGAATTCCGGGGGTGGTTCTTTTTCGGCTTGTCCATCATGAGCCTCTATTTTCCGGTGAAACCTCTCCAGATCTTTCCCAGCAGGCTCTCGGGCCCGGCCCGGGGCATGGAGAGGGCGGGTTCGGGCAGGGACCGCCCGGCGAGCACGCATCGGGGATGCTCATCCACCAGGGCCTGAGCCGCCTGAGGGCCGACCACCTCGGCGGCGATGCTCACCGCCGGTGACAACCTTACCGGCCGGTCGGCGGCGTTGTGGGCGTCGCTGCCGATAAAATGGACCGTTCCTTTCTTCAGCAGGGAAAGGGCGCATTTTTTCACCCGGCGCCCGAAACGTCCCTCCAGACTGCCGGCGTTGATCTGCAGCAGGGTCCCGGAATGCAGCAGGGGCTCCAGAACGGTCTCGTCGCCGAGCACCGACAGGTTCCGCTCGGGATGCGCCAGCACGGGGATCGTTCCGTTCATCATCAGGTGGAAGATGATCTGCTCGGCCCCGGGCGGGATCCCCTGCATGGGAAATTCATAGAGCAGATAACGCCCTGTTCCGTTGATGGTCAGGGCGGGATGCTCGGTGACCCGCTCCATCTCCGGCTGAAAGTAAATCTCCGCCCCCAGGACCAGACGGACCGGCAGCCGTTCCTTCTTGATCGCCCCGGCCAGCTCCGAGAAACGTTCCTGGAAAAACTCGATCTGGGGCCGGGAAGGTCTCTCCAGCAGATGCGGCGTAGCGCAGATCGTCTCGATGCCGTCCTCGGCCGCCTCCCGGACCATGTCCAGCGATTCCTCAAGGTCCGCAGGACCGTCGTCCACAGCGGGCAGTATGTGCGCGTGGAGATCGATCATGGCGTCTCACCGGTCGTGGATGGCGTCGGCGAATTCCTTCAGCCGGCCGGTGTCGGCCCCCTTCTCGAAGGCGTTGCCGATGACCACGAAATCGGCGCCGGCGGCCACCTTCTCCCGGGCCGTGCGCGGCTCGCGGATACCGCCGCCGACCACCAGGGGCAGGGAGACATATTCGTCCACCGCCCGGATCATCTCATCGGAGACCGTCCGCTGGGCGCCGCTGCCGGCATCCATGAAGATCAGCTTCATCCCCAGATATTCGGCGGCCAGGGCATGGGCCTGGGCGATATCGGGCTTGTCATGAGGCACGGGAAAGGTGCTGCTCATGAACTGCACCGAGGTCAGCCGGCCGGAGTCAACCAGGATATATCCGGTGGCGATGGGCTCGATGCCGATCTCCCGGATGTACGGGGCCGCCCGGACCTGTTGCTCGATGAGATGCTGCGGGCTGCGCCCGCTGATCAGGGACAGGTACAGAATGGCGTCGGCATGGGGCGAGATCTGGGCCAGGTTCCCGGGAAAGATGATCACCGGCAGGGATACGTTCTCCTTGATCTGCCGGATGGTCTCGTCGAAACGGGACGACAGCATCAGACTGCTGCCCACCAGCAGCGCATCGGCATCGCTCTCGGCGCATCGTTGGGCCAGCCCGGTGAGCCGGTCGGCCTGCAGCCGGTCGGGATCCAGGAGCACCAGAAAACCGGCGCCCCGCCGCTGGATGATATCGAGCAAGTTCTGATAGATGGTCACGGAAACCTCGCCATTGGGGTGGCCGAACCCGCCGGGGGATTCGTCATGTTCCCCCGTGCTGTTCGGAGAGAAGCGTCTTGACGATCTCCGGCGCCGCCTTCAGGACCTGGTCCAGTTTTTCCGGGTCTCCGCCGCCTCCCTGGGCCAGATGCGGCTTGCCACCGCCCTTCCCCCCGGCCATGGCGGCGGCCCGGCGGATGAGATCGCCGGCCTTGAGCCCGTGTTCTTTCTGGGCCCGGTCGCCGACCACGGCCACCAGCTGGATGCGGTCATCGGCCAGCATGCCCAGCAGCCCCGCGCCGCCGGGAAGCTTCTCCCGCAGGGCGTCGGCCATCTTGAGCAGCGCGGCCCGGTCGCCGGTCTCCACCCGGTGGGCCACGACCGGCACGCCGTCTATCTTCCGGGCTCCCTCGAGGATGTCATCCAGCCGGGTGACCGCTTTCTGAGTGGCGGCTCGTTTGAGCTTCTTGTCCAGCTCCCGGTTGGTCTCCAGCAGCTTCTCGATCCGCTCCCCGAGGCCCTCTGCGTCGACCTTGAGGCGATCCGACAGCCGGTCGATGATCGACCGCTGCCGGCCGATCCAGTCCAGGGCCGCCTCTCCGGTGAGCGCCTCGATACGCCGCACGCCGGCGGCGATGCCGCTCTCGCTCAGGATCTGGAACAGCCCGATCTCCCCGGTGGAGCCCACGTGGGTGCCGCCGCACAGCTCCTGGCTGGTGCCGGCCACCTCGACCACCCGCACCTGCTGGTCGTATTTCTCCCCGAACAGGGCCGTGACCCCCTCCTGGCGGGCCTGCTCCAGGGAGGTCTGGCGGGTGCTCACCGGCCGGTTGCGGCGGATGTGGTCGTTGACCAGACCCTCCACCCGGCGCAGCTCATCCGGGGTCATGGCGGCGTAATGGGTGAAGTCGAACCGCAGCCGCTGGGGCGAGACCAGAGAGCCCGACTGATGGACGTGGTCGCCCAGCACCTGGCGCAGGGCCGCCTGCAGCAGGTGGGTGGCGGTGTGGTTGCGGGCGGTGGCCAGGCGCCGGCCGGAGTGCACCGCGGCGGTGACTTCAGGGGATACAATGCTGCCCTCGGTCAGCCGGCCGGCATGGACGATCTCGTCGCGGCCGTCGATGTGCCGGAAGACGGCATCCCTGACCTCGATGGTGAAGCCGTCGCCGGCGATCGATCCGCTGTCGCCGGTCTGGCCCCCGGCCTGGGCATAGAAGGGCGTCCGGTCGAGGATGACCTCCACCTGGTGGTCGTCCTCCCGGTCTTCGATGGCGGCCCATTTACGGATCACGGCGGAGGATTCGAAGGTCTCATACCCGACGAAGACGGAGCTGTCACCGGAGGTCATCGTCTGCCACTCCCGGGTGATCGCCTCGCCGCCGGTCTCGGTCGTGGCCACCCGGGACCTCGACCTCTGCTTTTCCATGGCCTTCTCGAAGCCGGCGATGTCCACCTCCAGCCCCTTCTCCCGGGCCATCACCCGGGTCAGGTCCACCGGGAAGCCGTAGGTATCGTAGAGCCGGAAGACCTCCTCGCCGGGAACGGTTTTGGCGCCCCGCCGGTCCAGATCGGCGCTGAGCTCCTCGAACCGTTCGATGCCCTGATCCAGGGTCTGGCCGAACCGCTCCTCCTCGGCCTGGATCATCAGGGCGACGTGCTCGCGGCCCTGATGAAGCTCCGGATAGGCCTCGGCCATGATGTCCACCACCGTTCCGGACAAGCCGTAGATGAACGGCTCATGCAGGTCCAGGAGACGGCCGTGCCGCGCCGCCCGGCGCAGGATCCGGCGCAGGACATAGCCCCGGCCCTCATTGGAGGGCATGGCTCCGTCGGCGATGGCGAAGGTCAGGGCGCGGATATGATCGGCGATGACCCACATCGAGGTACGCAGGCGCGGATCGGATTCGTCCTGGTCGCTGAGCTCGATGATCCGGTCGATGATCGGACGAAACAGGTCGGTCCCGTAGTTGGAATCGACCCCCTGCTTGATGGCCGTCAGCCGCTCCAGCCCCATGCCGGTATCGACGTGCTTGGCCGGCAGCTCGGTCAGCTTGCCGGCCTGGTCGCGGTCGTACTGGATGAAGACCAGGTTCCAGATCTCCAGAAACCGCTCGCAGCCGCAGTTGACGCCGCAATCGGGCCGGCCGCAGGAGAACTCCTCTCCGCGGTCGTAGTGCACCTCCGAGCAGGGGCCGCAGGGGCCGGTCTCGCCCATCTCCCAGAAATTGTCCTTGGCCCCGAAGCGAAGGACCCGCTCGGCGGGAAGGTCGGTCACCCGGGGCCACAGCCCGGCGGCTTCATCGTCGCCGGTGTAAACCGAGGCCCACAGGCGGTCCTTGTCCAGGCCCATGGTGACGGTGAGAAACTCCCAGGCGAACTCGATGGCCTCTTTCTTGTAGTAGTCGCCGAACGACCAGTTGCCCAGCATCTCGAAGAAGGTATGGTGCAGGCTGTCGCGGCCGACCTCCTCCAGATCGTTGTGCTTGCCGCTGACCCGGATGCATTTCTGGGCCGAGGCCGCCCGGCGGTAATCGCGGGTCTCCTGGCCCAGGAAGATGGGCTTGAACTGGTTCATGCCTGCATTGGTGAACAGCAGGGTGGGATCATCCACGGGGACCACCGGGGAGCTGGGCACGATACGGTGCCCGCGGTCCTGGAAATAGCTGAGGAATTCTTTTCTGATCTGTTGTGAGGTCATGAGTGAGAGGATCCTCTCTCCTTCGACCACTCCCCGAGCACCTGATCCACCGCCTCCCAGACCACCGACCGGCCGAATCCCCGGCGGAGAAGAAAATCGGCCATCCTTCTCCTGGCCGTTCGGGCCTCCAGACGGCGGTATCGTCCCTCACGGGAGCGGAGCAATTCGCCGGCCAGCCGCTCGGGGGAGAGGTCCTGGTACGTTTCGGCCGCCACCCGGTCGATGATCTCGTCATCCACCCGCTTGAGCTGCAGCTCCCGGCGCAGCAGCCGCTCCCCGACCGGTTTGGTCCTCATCCGGTCGCGGGCCCAGCGGAGGGCGAAGTCTTCATCGTCAAGGAGGCCCTCCCGGCACAGCTCGCCGATCACCTCTTCGATGATCGCCTCGTCGTGGCCCCGCCGGGACAGGCGGTCGCGGACCTCCCAGACGCTGCGGGCCCGGTAGCCCAAAAAGTCGAGCGAGTAGTGCCTGGCCCGGCTCTTCTCCTCGGCCCGGGCGATCCGTTCCAGCTCACCGCGGTCCAGGATGCGGCCCTTGCGCAGCCCCAGCTCCATGGCCAGCTGGGCGTCCATGCCCAGGGCGAAGGCGCCGTCCAGGAAGACGGACACCCGCCGGGGATTGCGCTTCTGGGCCTCCAGTTTGGTGATGGTCACCTTGCCGGACCGGCCCCTGAGAGCTCTGTCATCTTGTTTTTTCACCAACACCAGCGATGAACACGAGCATGATTACTGCTTCTTCTTGGGTGAAGCTTTCGGCTCTTTCTCCTCCGCCTCGGCCTGATCCTTCTGTGCCGGCTTCTCGGCCGGCTTCAGTCCCAGGCTCTCCCGCAGCCGGCGCTCGATCGTCCCGGCGATATCCTCGTGTTCCCGGAGGAACAGGCGGGCGTTCTCCCGCCCCTGCCCGAGGCGCTCATCGCCGTAAGAGAACCAGGTCCCGCTCTTGGAGACCACGTCGTGATCGACGGCCAGGTCGAGCAGTTCCGCCTCCCGGGAGATGCCTTCGCCGTAGATGATGTCGAACTCGGTGTCGCGGAAGGGAGGGGCCAGCTTGTTCTTGACCACCCGGACGCGGGTGCGGTTGCCGATGGTCTGTTCGCCGCTCTTGACCGAGCCGATGCGGCGGATGTCCAGACGCAGCGAGGCATAGAACTTCAGCGCCCGGCCGCCGGTGGTGGTCTCGGGATTGCCGAACATGACTCCCAGCTTCATCCGGATCTGGTTGATGAACACCACGCTGGTCCGCGACTTGCTGATCGTCCCGGTGAGCTTGCGCAGGGCCTGCGACATCAGCCGGGCCTGCAGACCCATGTGGGAATCGCCCATCTCGCCCTCGATCTCGGCCCGGGGGACCAGGGCGGCCACCGAGTCGATGACCACCACGTCGATGGCCCCGCTGCGCACCAGGGTCTCGGCGATCTCCAGAGCCTGTTCGCCGGTATCCGGCTGGGAGACCAGCAGGTTGTCGATATCCACGCCCAGCTTGCGGGAGTAGATCGGGTCCATAGCATGCTCGGCATCGATGAAGGCCGCCACGCCGCCCTTCTTCTGGGCCTCGGCGATGATGTGCAGGGCCAGCGTGGTCTTGCCGGACGACTCCGGACCGTAGATCTCCACCACCCGGCCCCGGGGGATCCCCCCGACGCCCAGCGCTGCGTCCAGCCCGATCGACCCGGTGGAGATCACCGGGACCTGGATTTTGGCCTCATCGCTGCCCAGCTTCATGATGGAGCCCTTCCCGAACTGGCGCTCGATCTGAGAAATGGCCAGATCCAGGGCCTTGGCCTTCTCGGTTTTTTTCTCTTCCGACATTTCTTTCACCTCCGTGGGTGTGGGTTCATGGTGTCGGATCCGCGGATGGCTCGCCGCTTTTTATGCTCATATGTTTGCCGGCGCCTTCAGGTCGATGATCTTCAGGGCGCTGTATTCGGCGCCGGTCGGTTTCAGCTGGCTTTTCATCACCTTGACCGCCCCGGCGGTGATCGGTCCGCTGGTGTAATCGATGGCCGGCAGCCGTTCCAGCACCGGCTCGACGCCGCGGGGCGACCGCACCCGGCCGATGGTCAGGTGAGGGGAGAAGGGGCGTTTTTCCGGCGCAAAGCCGCAGGGGAACAGCGCCTTCTCGACGGTCCCGGCGAGTGTCCGGAGCGGCTCGCCGCCCTCCGGAACGCCGATCCAGAGGACCCGCGGCCGGCGCAGGTTGGGAAAACCGCCCAGGCCGGACAGCCGGAAGTCGAAGGACGGCCGTCCGGAGAGGGCCTCCTCCAGCGCGGTGACAATGGCCGGGAGCTGTTCTTCCGGGATCTCACCCAGAAATTTCAGGGTCAGGTGCAGACCCTCCGGCCGGACCCAGCGGATCGAGCGGGACAGGGGTTTCAATGGCCAGATGATCTCTTCGATCCGGTCCTTGACCTGGCCGGGCAGATCCACGGCGATAAAGGTTCTGATCATGATTATGGATTCGGTTGCTCTTCTGCGGGCCCCGGTCCGAGCGGTTCATTGTTTCAGAAGATACCGGCGAACCAGGTTCAGGGCCGTGCGCACAGCGCATTCCTTGTTCATCGCCCGGTCGTTCCCGAACCGGAAACGGCAGGCGAACGAGCGCTCCCCGTGGGCCATGCCGATATAGACCAGTCCCACCGGTTTGTCCTCAGTGCCCCCGGAGGGTCCGGCAATGCCGGTGGTGGACAGCCCGATATCAGCCTGGCTGATCCTGACCGCTCCGGCGGCCATGGCCGCGGCGACCTCAGCACTGACCGCCCCGTGACGGTTCAGAGTTCTCTTGGGAACCTTGAGAATCCGTTGTTTGGCCTCGTTGCTGTAGGCCACCACACCGTGCATGAAATAGGCCGAGCTGCCCGGCACGTCGGTCAGACGATCGGCCAGCAGCCCGCCGGTGCAGGATTCGGCCGTGGCGATGGTCAGCTTTTTCATGACCAGCAGGGCGGCGGTGACCCGTTCCAGGGTGTCATCGTCCGTCCCGTAGATCTGCTCTTCCAGCGCTTCCTCGATCCGCCGGCTGGCCTGCGACAGCAGGTCCTCGGCCTCCCGGGCCCGGTCGGCCCGGGCCGTCAGCCACAGGTCCACCCCGCAGGGGTGGGGAAGATAGGAGACGGCCACCCTGCGCAGGGAGAGTGTATGGATCGTCTCGGCGATCTGCGTCTCGCCGGCGCCCACCGTCCGCAGACATCTCCGCCGGATGATCCGTTCGGACGGGAGTTTTTCCAGGACCGGAACGATCTGTTCCTCGAAGATGGCCCGCATCTCCGCGGGAACGCCGGGCAGGACGTAAAAGGAGATTTCCCCGGCTTTCAGAAAAAGCCCCGGGGCCAGCCCCACGGGGTTGGGCAGCGGCCGGCTTGACCGGGGGATCAGGGCCAGACGCTGGTGGGCGCTGCGGGTGGCCCAGCCGTGTGCGTCCATGCGCCCCTTGATATCTGACCACAGGGACTCGTCCAGGATCAGGGGTTGTCTCAGGGCCTGGGCCAGGGCACTGCGCGTGCGGTCATCATCGGTGGCGCCCAGGCCGCCGGTCACCAGGACCACATCGGCTCGGCCGCCGGCTGTGAGAAGTCCTTCTTTGATGTTTTCCGGATCATCTCCCACGGTGGTCTGCCATCGCGGCGGCAGCCCCAGCTGGACCAATCGGCGGCTCAGAAAGGAGGCGTTCTCGTCGGCCGTCTGTCCCCACAGCAGTTCGTCCCCGACGGTGATGATCTCGACCTTCATGGGCCTCTTATTCCCAGTGTTCAGCCGCAGCGCCGAAAGGTTCAACCGCGCACCAACAGGATCAGCCGCAGCACGATATTGGTGTAGATGCCGGCCAGGACGTCGTCGGCCATGATGCCCCATCCGCCGGGCAGTCGCTCGGCCCGGCGAACGGGAAAGGGTTTCAGGATGTCAAAGATTCGAAAAATGAAAAACCCGGCGACGGCCAGGATCCAGCTCCGGGGGAGGACCAGCATGGCGACCCAGTATCCCACCATCTCGTCCACCACCACCTGCGGCGGATCCGGACCCAGCTTCTTTTCCATGAAAGCGGCCGACCAGACACCCAGCAGAAAGAACAGCAGGATGAACCCGCCTCCGACCGGCCAGCGGTCCATCCGCAGCAGCCAGTAGAGGACCGCTGCCAGAGCGGTCCCGGCCGTGCCCGGCGCAATGGGGCAGTATCCAGCCGCGATGCCGGTGGCGACCGCTTTATGAAAGGTATATCCCCCTGCGGCGATGATCAACCTCCCCGGAGGGCCGCTATTTCATCATGCCCTTGATCAGGCTGGCGTTCTTGACGATGTAGTCGATCCCCGAGACCAGGGTCAGAACCATGGAGGCCAGCAGCAGACCGTTAAAGATGATGATGGCCACCTCCGAGGGCACCGGCGAGTGATGTTCTCCCAGGGTGGACCAGGTCATCTCCAGGTTGCTGAACACCAGGATGATGACGACGACGACCATCTGGGTGGCCGTCTTCCATTTGGCCAGAATGCTCGAGGGGATGACCACGCCGCGATAAGCTGCCATGGCCCTCAGCCCGGTGATGAAGATTTCCCGGACGATGATCGGCAGGACGATCCAGCTCTTGACATATCCCAGGGCCAGGAAGGCCACCAGGGCGGTGGAGATGAGCAGCTTGTCCGCCAGGGGGTCCATGAATTTGCCGAAGCTGGTGATGACGCCGGTCTTTCTGGCCAGATGGCCGTCATAGAGATCGGTCAGGGCCGCCACCACGAAGATGAACAGGGCGAAGTAACGGGAGTACAGGTTGTCGACCAGGAAGGCGACCATGAAAATGGGGCTGAGAATGATCCGTGTCACCGTGAGCTTGTTGGGCAGGTTCATCTGGCCTTCCACACCTCCCGTCGAATCCGGCTGCTCCCTGGTACTTTAGTGCCTGTCGCCGCAGCGGCCGGTCTACCGTTACTGAGCTCTTTGCTGCAGCACCTCCCAGCGTCTATCCACCTCTGCCTGAGCCTTATCAAGGATGTGTCGGTTCTTCGGCTCGTAGAGGTGCCGGAATCGACCCTGAAGCTTGGTCCACTCGTCCAGAGGCTTCTTTTCCTTGGGCTTGACGGTGATCTTCCAGGTCCCCTGGTCCACCTCGTAGAGCGGCCAGAAACAGGTCTCCACGGCCAGCTTGGCCATCTTGATGGTCAGATGCTGGGGATATTGCCAGCCCGGAGGGCAGGGGGAGATGATGTTCAGAAAGCTGGGTCCCTCGGCTGCCAGGGCTTTGGACACCTTGGTGGTCAGATCCTTCCAGTGACTGGGCGAGGCTTGAGCCACGTAGGGGATGTTATGGGCCGCCACGATGCCGGTCAGATCCTTGGGAAACTCACGCTTGCCGGGAATGACTTTCCCCGCCGGACTGGTCGTGGTGTGGGCGCCCAGAGGCGTGGAGCTGGACCGCTGAATGCCGGTATTCATGTAAGCTTCGTTGTCGTAGCAGATGTACAGCATCCGGTGACCCCGCTCCAGCGCGCCGGAGAGGGCCTGCAGTCCGATGTCGTAGGTCCCGCCGTCCCCGGCCACGGCGATGAAGCGGAAGTCCTCATCCAGCTTGCCCTTCTTCTTCAGCGCCCGGTAGGCCGTTTCCACGCCGCTGACGGTGGAGGCCACGTTCTCGAAGGCGTTGTGGATCCAGGAGCATCTCCAGGAGGTGTAAGGAAAGATAGACGTGGACACCTCCAGGCATCCGGTCGCTGAGCCGACCACCACGTTGGTGTCGGCGGCCAGCAACGCCTGCCGGATGATGATCGGTGATCCGCATCCGGGGCACATCCGGTGGCCCCCGGAGAGCAGTTCTTTTTTCGTGGAGAGTTCTTTGAGGCTCGCCATGGCCCCTCCTATTCACGCAGATTCAGGTAGTTGATCGCTTGATCGACCTTTCCGGTCTGAACCGCCTTCTGCAGGCGGGTGAACACCTCCTCGATGTTCTCGATCTCGGCGGCTCGTCCACCCAGGCCGTAGATGAAGTTCAGCACCGGGATGTGCAGGTGGGCGTTATACAGCGCAGAGCAGATCTCCATGAACAGCGGCCCGCCGTGGGCGCCAAAGGAGATGGCCCGGTCCAGGACGGCCAGCGCCTTGACCTGTCCAAAGGCCTCGGCGATCTCAGCGGCCGGGAAGGGACGAAAAACCCGCAGCTTGAGCAATCCGGCCCTGACGCCCTGTTGGCGCAGAGAATCGACCACGTAGCGCGCCGTTCCGGCCGTGGATCCGAGAACCACAACGGCCATCTCGGCATCGTCCATCCGGTAGGTCTCGAACAGTCCGTATTCGCGGCCGCACAGCGAGCTGAATTCCTGGCCGATCTGCTGGATGACCCCGACGGCGGTCTCCATGGCGTCGACCTGGGGCTTCTTGTGCTCGAAGTAGTAATCGTGAAAATCGATCGGTCCATAGCTGACCGGCTTGTCGGCGTCCAGGAGGGGATAGTGGGGGCTGTACTCCCCGACGAACTTCTGCACCTCCGGCTTCTCCAGGATGACCACATCCTCCATGCCGTGGCTGATGATGAACCCGTCCAGGGTGACCATCACCGGCAGGAGCACATCGGGATGTTCGGCGATGCGGATCGCCTGAATGGTGTTGTGATATGCCTCCTGGGCGTTCTCGCTGTAGATCTGGATCCAGCTGGAATCCCGGGCGCCCATGGTGTCACTGTGGTCACAAAGGATGTTGATGGGCGCAGACAGGGCCCGGTTGACCACCGGCATGACGATCGGCAGCCGGTTGGAGGCGGCGATGTAGACGATCTCCCACATCAGCGCCAGGCCGTTGGCGGCGGTGGCCGTCATGGCCCGCGCGCCGCCGGCAGAAGCTCCCAGGGTGGCGCTCATGGCGCTGTGCTCCGATTCCACCAGGATCAGCTCGGTGTCGACATCGCCATCGGAGACGAAATCGGCGAACTTCTGCATCAGGGCCGTCTGTGGGGTAATGGGATAGGCGGCCACCACATCGGGGTTGATCTGCATCATGGCGTAGGCGGCGGCCTCGTTTCCCGTTAATGCGAGGGTCTTGGCCATATCATTCCTCCCAAGGTGGGGCTCGTTATTTCTCCTCTTTGACCATGGTAATGGCTTTCACTTTCGGCGGACACTCCTCGGCGCAGATGCCGCAGCCCTTGCAGTGCTTCAGGTCGAAGCCGGTCCATTTACCGTCCTTGACGATGATGGCACCGTCGGGGCAGACGATCCAGCACAACAGGCAGTGGATACACTTTTCCGGATCATGCACGGGGCGAAAGGTACGCCATCCGCCGGTCTCGTATTGTTCCGAATTGCCGGCCTCCAGGATCTTTCCACCGATGGCCAGATCTTTATATCCGGGTTCTTTGGCTTGGCTCACTCGGCTTTCACCTCCTCATAGGCTCGCTGAATAGCTTTGACATTGCCTTCGATCATCTCGGGTCGCAGCTTGTCAGAAAACTTGTGCTTGAAGCCCCGAATGACTCCCTCGATGGGCAGGATCTCGGTGGCCTTCATGATGGCCCCGATCATGGGGGCGTTGGGAATGGGTTTTCCCAGGCAGTCGATGGAGATCTGAGTGGCGTCCACGGTAAACACCCGGCGTCCCTCCAGGCCCAGTTTCTTTCGCACGTCGGCCGGCTCATCCAGGGTGTTGACCACCAGGACGCCGTCTTCGGGCAGACCCTCGGTGACATCAACAGCATCCAGGAGAGTCGAATCCAGCACCGCCACCGCGCGGGGCGTATGAATGGGCGAGTGGATGTGGATGGTCTCGTCGCTGATCCGGGTGAACGACTTGACCGGCGCCCCCCGGCGTTCGGCGCCGTATTCAGGAAAGGCCTGAATATGGCGTCCCTCGCCGAGAGCGGCCTCCGCCAGGATCTTGGCGGCGGTCACGGCGCCCTGTCCGCCCCGGCCGTGCCAGCGGATCTCGATCATCTCTGACATAAAAACCTCCTTGGGTGATTATTCTCGCAGTTCGATACGATCTTCTAAAGCCCGGCTGAGGGTGGCCTGGTCGGCATATTCCAGATCGCCCCCCATGGGCAGGCCACGGGCCACCCGGGTGATCCTGATCTTGGCCGGCTTGATCAGTTTCATCAGGTACAGCGCGGTGGCCTCGCCTTCGACATTCGGGTTGGTGGCCAGGATGACCTCCCCGACGCCGTCCTTGATCCGTTCCAGCAGCTCGCGAATATGAAGGTCGTCCGGTCCGATGCCGTCCAGGGGGGACAACGCCCCTCCGAGGACGTGATAGCGGCCCTTGAAGTCGCCGATCTTCTCCAGGGCCAGCACGTCGTTGGCTTCCTCCACCACGCAGATGATGGACGGGTCCCGGTCCTCGTCCCGGCAGATGGCGCAGGGATCCTCCTCGGTGATATGAAAGCAGATCGAGCAGCGGCGGACCTTTTCCTTGACCGCCTTGATCGCTTCCGCGAGGGACAGGGCTTCATCGCCGGGGATCTTGAGAATATAGAAGGCCAGCCGCTGGGCCGTCTTGGGCCCGATCCCGGGCATCTTGGCCAGCTCGTCGATCAGCCTGGCTATGGACTCTGAGGTCTTCAACATGGTCACGGCCGCCGGGGCTTCGATGGCTTAGAACAATCCGGGTATCTTTATGCCGCCCAGCCCCTGGGGCAGCATCCCCCCGGTGATCTTGCGCATCTCTTCCTGGGCCAGCTGCTGGGCCTTCTCCCGGGCCTGATTGACGGCGGCCACGATGAGATCCTCGAGGATCTCCACATCCTCGGGATCCACCGCTTCGGGATCGATCTTCAGGTCGACCATCTCGCCCCTGCCGTTGACGATGGCGGTAACCATCCCGCCGCCGGCGCTCCCTTCGACCCGTTTTTCCATCAGCTCGTCCTGCAGCTGCTCCATCTTCTTCTGCAGTTCCTGAGCCTGTTTCAACATCGCATTGAGGGGATTCGGCATCGTCTTCCTCTGCTAGGTGATGATTTCTCCGTCCAGGGTTTCGAGTATATTTTTGATGACGGGCTCGTTCTTGATGATCTTCTCCGGCGAGGGCGGCGCCTGGGCCGGCGAGATCCTTTCGGGCAGGGATGTCTCCATGGGAACATGATCGGCCAGGGTGAACCGGACCCGAACGTCTTTGCCCAGGACGGCGGAGACCTCTTTCTCGATGACCTCCCGGTTGGATCGCATCTGGGCCCGCTCGCGGTGGAAATTGCACGATTTCGGAAAAGCGATGGTCAGTGTTTTATCCTCGACCTCGTCCAGCTGGCTGTGCTGCAGCAGCGCTCCGAGCCCGGACCGTTTCCTGGTCACCCGATCGACCACCTGATGCCACAGGTCCCCGGTGCCGGATTGATCGGGCGCTGCCGGCGGGAGCACAGCGCTCTCGGCCGCCGGCGAGTCTTCAGGGGGTGCGGATTCCACAGGTGGCGGAGACGGCGGGGTGGTGGATGCTGTTGCCGGCGGGTTCGGCCCGGGGGCGGATGTCGCCCGCGGCGACGCCGGTCGCTTGGGCTGCGAGGTCGGCGATGTGTCTCCCGTCTTCCGGGCGGTGGGTCTTCGAAGGCCGGATGGTGCCTCATCCGGGCGCTCTCCCAGGTACCGGTCCAGCCCCTCCAGAAGATCTTTCAGATGTACGGTGCCATCCATCTTGGTCAGCTTCACAGCCAGCGTTTCCAGGAGAAAGCGCGGTCGATTGCTGAAGCGCAGCTGGTTCTGGGTCGCCGAGACCAGGGAGATCATGCGCAGCAGATCCTCCTCCTCCAAATCGCCGGTCTGTTGTACGAACCGCTCCCGGTCGGCCTGAGAGAGACCCTCCAAATCCGGGGATCGCGGATCGATCCTGGTGACCAGGAGGTGCCGCAGATGTTCCTGCAGTCCGTCGGCAAAATCCTCCATGTCCCAGCCGTGCTCTTCAACGGAGGCCATGATGCCGAGAGCTTCTTTGGAGTCGCCGGCCCGGACCGCATCCAGGAGCTGGAAAAAGGTTTCCTGGCTGGCCAGGCCCAGCGTTTCGGTCACCGACTCTTCGGTGATCTTCTCCCCGCCGTAAGAGACCGCCTGGTCCAGGAGACTGAGACCATCCCGCATGCTGCCCTCCGCCCGCCGGGCGAGCAGGTTCAGGGCGCCCGTCTCGGCCTGGAGATCTTCCTGATCGGCGATGCGCTGGAGCCGTTCTTTGATATGCCGGGTGGGGATGCGCCGGAAATCGAATCGCTGGCAGCGCGATTGGATGGTCAGAGGGATTTTCTGCGGTTCGGTGGTGGCAAAGATGAAGATGACATGGGCCGGCGGCTCCTCGAGGGTCTTCAGCAGGGCGTTAAAGGCCTCCGAGGTCAGCTGGTGGACCTCGTCGATGATGATGACCTTATATTTTCCGCTGGCCGGACTGTACTTGACATTGGCCCGCAGGTCACGGATATTCTCGATCTTACGATTGGAGGCTCCGTCGATCTCCAGCACGTCGAGACTGCGGTCCTCGGTGATCTCCCGGCAGAGCGTGCAGCTGTTGCAGGGGGTCGGTGTGGGGCCTTTCTCGCAGTTGAGGGCCTTGGCCAGGATGCGGGCCACGGTGGTCTTGCCCACGCCGCGGGGGCCGGAGAACAGGTAGGCATGTCCGATGCGCTGGGAGCCGATGGCGTTCTGCAGCGTTCTGGTGACATGTTCTTGTGCGATGACCTCTTCGAAGGTCTGAGGACGCCATTTACGGGCCATCACCTGGTAGGTCATGAGTGTTCCTGTCGCAAAGCGTTTTCATCAGGTCGTGCACCCACCGTCGATCCCTCGCCTTCAAGAGAGATCGGAACAGTTGGCTCCGGTCAAGCACCCCTACGGCACCCGGGAGGATTTGCTTACCGCTGCTACCTTCCGGTCCTGACGGGGTTGGGCAAGTTCCCGTTGCGCAGGACCTGACCATCAACACCACTTATTCAAATCCCCAGGAAGTGGAGAAAACCTCGGGTGGGAATTCGACCCCGCTATAGCGGATTGCGGGAAGAGGGCACCGCTAGCTCCCCATCTAGCACGACCTGTCCATGACAAAGAAACCGGTGAAAGGTGCGGCCGGGATGCCGCGGTTTCCCCCGGGGGAGTGAGGGACCCGGGAGACAAGAAAAAAGTGGAGCAGAGCGGGATCGAACCGCCGACCTCATCCGTGCGAGGGATGCGCTCTCCCAGCTGAGCTACTGCCCCACGTTCAGAATACTCGTTCAGAACGGCCGTTAGAGCTTTCTGGGACGGCTCGATCTTCTCCCCTAAAATGAAGCCATCGCCCCCGATAAACCCACCACCAGAGCAGGAAATACCTCTCTGCCGGCGGGCCAGCCGCAGTCAACTAATATAGCATCTCCGCCTTCAAAGTCAAGGACATTTTCCCGCCTTCCAATAGCGATGAAAGTCCTCGGAAATGACCGATTCAGAGGGGTCCGCGGGCTCATATCGAGAGGCCGATGGGAGCCCTCAAAACGGGATGGTCGGAGGGTCGGAAAACAGACCATCGGGAAATTCCGCTGGAAACGAAGCCGGAGAGCATTTTCAGCTTGACTTTTTATAAAGAATCTTTTATAATAGTTATTACTGAATGATAATCATTCTTATCCAGAGGAACCGGCGGCCGTCATGGACGAACTGATCGAGAGATTGAAGGCCAGGGGCGTGGTCCTGACCCATCAACGATTGGCTGTCCTGAGATTCCTCCGCAATCACCCTGACAGTCATGCCACCGCCGCGGAGATCTTCCAGGATCTTCGACAGGACTATCCGACCCTGTCGCTGGCCACGGTCTACAGCACTCTGGAGCTTCTTCGCAACGTGGGCCAGATACGGGAGTTGTCCATTCGGGGCCATCCTTCCTGCTATGATCTGGCGGACAGACCGCATTATCATCTGTTGTGCCGCCGCTGCGGACGTATCCTGGATGTGGATATCCCCTGTCCATCCCTGGATGAGGGCGCACTGCAGGGCCACCGCGTCGAGGAAGTCGAGCTGTATCTCTATGGAACCTGTCGCGATTGTCTCGAATCGAACCATTAAACCCGGAGGAAGGAGATGTCCGACATCGCCATGAACGTCCAGGAGGCCATCAAGACGGCCATTCAGCTGGAAAAGGATGGCCAGGCCTTTTTCAATCGGGCGGCCGAGGAAACCAGTAACGAATTGGGAAAGAAGATGTTTCGCAAGCTGGCCAGCGACGAGGTGCGCCATCTGCAGACCTTCAAGAAGATGTTCCAGACCATCGCCGATCCGAAAACCTGGAAACAGCTCATGGCCTCGGGATCTCCGCACAAGCGGATGCCTTTCTTTGAGCAGAAGGGTGCTCAGCGCACCCCGGCGGAGAAAGGAGCCGGCGAGCTCAATGCTCTGCAGCAGGCGCTGGAGGTGGAGAGAAAGGCGATCACCTTTTTCAAGGAAACCGCCCAGGAGACCGACGATCCCGAGGCCAAGCGGATCTTCGAATCCATTGCCCGGGAAGAGGAAGGGCATTACGATCTTATCCAGGCTCAGATCGATTCGGTGACCCATGCCGGTTTCTGGTTCGACATCGGAGAATTCCAGATGGACGGGATGTATTGATGTATTCATGGAGGTGAATGGATGATGAGCGTCTTACCAGGAACACGATTCACCAGAACGGTTGTCTTCTGCTGGTCCCTTCTGCTCATCGCAGCGGCCGGTCTGTGGTGGACGGCCGGTGCTGCGGAGGTGCTGCCGGAGAAAGACCACCAGAAGATCGCAGCGCAGCTGAAGGATCTCACCGGAGAGGTGAACATGGTCATGTTCACCCAGGAGCTGGAATGTCAGTACTGCGCCCAGACCAGAGGGCTGCTGGAGGAGCTGGCATCGATGTCGGATCGCCTCAGCCTGACGGTGTTCGACCTCGTCGCCGATGCCGAGGAGGCTCGGAAATACGGCATCGACAAGATCCCGGCCACCATCCTGATGACCGACCAGGATGTCGGCATTCGCTATTTCGGCGTTCCGGCCGGGTATGAGCTGAATGCTCTGGTGGAGACCATCCTGGATCTCTCCCGTCAGGAAACCGGTCTGGAGCCGGAGGCCCTGGCCGCTCTGGAGAGTCTTTCCGATGATATCCATATCCAGGTTTTCGTCACCCCCACCTGCCCCTATTGCCCCGGCGCGGTCCGCACCGCCTACCGGCTGGCCCAGGAGCATGAGCGCATCCGGGCCGACGGCGTGGAGGTGGTTGAATTTCCCTACCTGGCCACCAGATATCATGTTCGCGGGGTACCCATGGTGGTCATCAATGAACAGGTCAGCTTCGTTGGAGCCCGCTCGGACACCTATTTCGCCGAGAAGATCCTGGAGGCGGCCGGAATGGAGAAGACGGAGGAAGGAGAGAATCGATGAGCAAAGGAACGCTGTGGATGCTGGTATTTCTGGTGGTCTGGTTCCTGTTGCTGCGTTTTGTGCTGCCCAGGATGGGCGTGTCCACCTGAATGAAACAATCCTGCGTGCCCGAGGATCGGGCCAGGACGGAGGAGAAGAAGTGAGGCGAAAATTCGTTTTCGCCTCTTTTTTCTTGCCCGGCTGCCGGCCGGTTTCCTGCACAGAGATCCGCCGCCGGCCGCGGTCTTCCAGCCCGGGCGGCATTTTCTCCTTGCGAAAATCCTCTGAGAACTTTATTCTATCTGAACCGGCGCGGTTGCCTCCCGCAGTGGGGGGTGCGCCGGTTCTCACTGCACAGAGTTCCTTTACCACAGGCAAAGGATGAACGGTCATGAGCTATGTTGTGGGAGTCGATGGCGGCGGCACCAAGACCGCCGGACTGCTGGTTGATCTGGAGGGACGGGTGCGGGCAAGGGCCGTTGTGGGGCCGACCAATTACCAGATCGTCGGCGCCGAGGGCGTTCGCCGGGAGATCTCCCGGCTGGTCGGGGAGCTTTTTCAGGAGGCCGGGATCGAACCGCAGCAACTGGCCTGTATCGCCCTGGGGCTGGCCGGTGTGGGCCGTCCCGGGGAACCGGAGACTGTCGCCCAAGCGGTCGGGCAGCTCGATCTGGCCCGGGAGGTGGTGGTCGACCACGATGCCATGATCGCCCTGGTGGGCGCGCTGGTCGACCGTCCGGGGCTGATCATCATCGCCGGCACCGGCTCCATCGCCCTGGGCCGGAATGAACGCGGGGAACGGGTCCGGGTGGGCGGATGGGGCTATCTTCTGGGAGACGAGGGTGGCGGGTTCTTCATCGCCCGGGCCGGGCTGGCGGCCGTCATGCGGGCCTACGACGGCCGCGAGGAGAAGACCCTGCTGACCGCGCGCATCCTGACCGCTCTGGGGCTGTCAGATCCCCAGGAGATCATTCCCCGGGTCTATCGAAAAGGCATGAGTCACAACGAGATGGCTGACCTGGCGCCGGTCGTCTTTGCGGCCGCACGGGAGGGCGATCCGGTCGCCGGCCGCATCATTCGCCGGGCCGGCCGGGAGCTGGGACTGATGGCCGCAGCCGCCATACGAGGACTCGGAATGGAGGGGGTTGAGGTGGTGCCGATCGGTCTGGTGGGCAGCGTGTTCAAAAGCCGGGAGCTGCTGATCGAGGCCATCAAGGAGGGACTGGGTGATAAGATCAGGGCGGATTTCGTCAGGCCGCGATTGAACCCGATGGGGGGAGCGGTGATCATGGCGCTCCAGAGGGTCGCCGTCGACCTGACCCCGGAGGTTCTGAAACATCTTGGGGAAGAATGTGTTGGGTGAACACAGGGATCGTTCAGAAAGTTCAGTAAAAAAGCTCTTGACAAAAATATGCCCTTCTGGTACAATGAAAACGGATAGTTCAATCGACTGTTCGGCGTATCATCCGAACAGAAAAAGAAAATACTCTTCCGCTGGCTATGTCCGTGTCTTATATATCCAGAAAGCTCCTCTTGAATACGGTCTGCCTGATCGTCCTCGGGTGCCCTCTGCTGTCGGGCTCGGCCCGGGCGGAGGACCGGTGTGTGCTGGTCGAGTACTTCACCAATGTGTACTGCGAGCCCTGCACCCTGACGACGGCGGCGCTCGATTCGCTGACCGAGGAATATCCCGACTCTCAGGTGGCCATCATCCGATGCCATGGCGAGGAGAATGATCCTTTCTATCGTCTCGCCTCAGAGGCTCGCTGGGATTACTATAATATCTGGATACTTCCCAGGTGCTATTTCGATGGGGTTAGGGTCGATTCGGCCTATCAATATAAGGCTGCTATCGAGAACCGCCTGACCGTCCCCAGCCCTCTGGAGATCTCACTGAGTGCCGTCTACGACAGTCTCACCGGAGGCGGGCAGATCATCGCCCGGGTGGAGGCTATCGACTCGGTTGGCGGACAGGATCTGAGGTTGCGATGCGGTCTCATCGAGTCCGGCCTGGTCTATCAGGGAAAGCGTTATCAGGAGATTTTCGTGGACATGTTTCCCGACGCCGGGGGGATCAGTTTCGATATCGAGTCGGGGGAGATTTTTCAGGACACCGTGGACTTCGACCTGGACGAGCTGTTGATCCCGGAGGACTGCTCGGACATAGACACTCTGGAGATCGCCTGTGTGGCCTGGGTGCAGGATGATAACAGCAAGGAGGTCCACCAGAGCGTTCAGATATCCCTGGATCTGCCGCCGGCCAGCCCGGTGATGGTCACCGATCTGACCGCCGCCCTGGCGGGATCATACATGTATTTGACCTGGTCTCCGGTGACGGTGGATATCTATTGCCGTCCGATCGCGGTCGATGACTATCGGATCTACCGCTGCACCGATCTCTATTACAACCCCGGCGCTGCCGTGCTGCTCGATTCCACGGCGGCATCGTCATATCTGGACAGCACCTGCACCGGTGTGAACGATCTCCTGGAGAACTGTTTCTATTACCTCATCGCCCGGCACGGCGGAAAGGTATCGGAATCCTCCGGCGCCGTCGGGGAGATCGACCATTTCATCTATAAATCGAAATAGGATCTTCGCCCGTCGTGGTCGGAAGATCAGGAGAACCCCTTGCCGCCGGCGAGAAAGAGATCGCCGGCGGTTTTTTCTCGCCGGCGGGCCCATCCGGGCGGAGGCGTCGGCCGGATAGAAGGCCGCCGGCGCTCCAAAAAGGCCGTTTGAAAAAAGGTTGACAGAGCAAGGGGCGACCGCTATCTTTCTGCTGGCGGTGATAGGGTTGAGGACGATATCTGCGAAAGGAGAGACAGGTGATGAAAAGATCGATGCTGGACTGCCTGGTCCTGATGGTCCTTTTGATGATGTTCACGGCGGCGCCCGCCAGTCCGGGGGAGCCGGGGTGGGCCTTTTCCCTTGACGGACTGGAGGGCCTGCCTTTCCAGGAGGAGGCCCGCGAGCTGCTGGAGAAGAACGGATTTGTGGTCACTCCCGGTCACGGGGATGAGATCTTCGATGTCTATCGGACGGTCCAGGACCGCGGGGAGAATATCTATGTGACCACCGACGGGGTCCTGCACACTGCTCATATCTTCTTCGACTTCCTGCTGCGCATCCTGGAGATCGAACGGCTCCATGATCTCACCGACCGGCTCACCGAGCGCATGCTGGAGGAGTCGCTGATCCAGGTTCGCCAGGCCGAAGATGACACCGTCCGGGAGATGGCCCGCCTGAATGCGGGTTATTTCCTGGTGGCCCGCAGACTGCTGCATCCCGACTGCCAAATGGAGCAGGGACCGGTGGAGCTGATCGAGGAGGAGCTGAGCCGGATCGAGGCCCATGAGGGGCTGGCCCCGCGGGCGCTGCTCGCCTATGTCAGCGCTCCGGGGCTCATGGACACCCCCTATGCCTATGAGGATTACAGCCAGTATGTGCCCCGGGGGCATTACACCCGCAACGAGACCTTCGAGCGGTATTTCCGGACCATGATGTGGTACGGGCGCATCGATTTCAAGCTGCGCCCCGGCGACCGGGACCCGGCCCTGACCCACGGCCGCCTGATGACCCTGCAGGCGCTGCTGATGACGGACATCTTTTTGCGGCAGAAAGAGCTGTTTACACTGTGGCAGAGCATCTATGAGCCCACCACCTACTTCGTCGGCCGAACCGACGATCTCAGCATCGAGGATTACATCCGGCTGGTCAGGAAGATCTACCCGGCCGGCGGAACGGTGGACAAATACGCCGATCGGGACCTGTTGGACCGGTTCATCGACCAGGCCGCCGCACTGGCCGATCCCCGGATCCTCTCCGGAGCCGCCTTCGTGGAGGATGGCGAGTTCGCCGCCACCACTCAGGGCTTTCGTTTCATGGGTCAGCGGTTCATCCCCGACTCCTACATCTTCCAGGAGCTGGTCTTCGGAGTCCGGGACCTCGGCCCGGAGGGGAACAAGATGATCCTGCGCTACACCGGGTCCGGTCAACCCTTCACCATGGAAAACATCCCCAACGTCGGGCCGGCCCGGGCCTTTCCCCGCGGATTGGATGTGATGGCCGTCCTGGGCTCGGAGCGGGCCCTGGAGATCCTCAAGCATGAGGGCGATACCGAGTATACCTATTACGACGAACAGCTCGGCCGGCTGCGCCGGGAGTTTTCCGGTAGGGGCCCGGACGAGTGGACACAGAATCTCTACTGGCGATGGCTGGACGCCCTCCGGCCGCTGCTGAGCGAGACCGGCGACGGAAACTGGCCCCGCTTCATGCTCAGCCCCGCCTGGCAGGACCGGACCCTGCAGACCGCCCTGGGCTCCTGGAGCGAGCTGCGTCACGACACCATCCTGTATGCCAAGCAGAGCACCACCATGCTGGCCAAGGCGGCGCCGCCCCGGCCGAAGACAACCTATGGGTACGTCGAGCCCTATGTCGAGGTGTACCGGCGGATCAGGGAGATGATGGCCCACCTTCGCCGCCGGCTGGGCGATCTGGGCCTGGACATCCCCGAGGTGTCCCTGAAGATCGAGCAGTTCGAGGATCTGCTGGCCGCGCTGGAGACCATCTCCCGAAAGGAGCTCGACGCGGAAGAAATTACCGACCAGGAGTATGCCTTCATTCGAAGCATCGGCGGCCGGCTTGCCTCGATGAAGCAGTTTCCCAGGGAGATCATGGAGAAAATTACCTCGGGAACCGATGACAAGATAGACCTGGTGGCCGACGTGCATACCGATCCCAACACCGGGCAGGTCCTGGAGGAGGCCGTCGGCTCGCCCGACAATATCTATGTCATCGTCGATGACGCCAGGGGGCGGCGGATCTGCCGGGGAGGTGTTTTTTCCTACTACGAGTTTAAACATCCCATGGACGACCGGCTGACCGACGAGGCCTGGCAGCAGATGGGGCAAGAAAACCGCCGGCCCGATCCGCCCCGGTGGACCGCTTCCTTCGCCATCGAATGAGCGCCCCCGGTATACGGCATCTGCTGATCAGCGGCCTGCTGGCCGGGTTGCTGGTGGCCGCAGCGACCACTCCCGCGGCCGGGCTGCTGCCGATCTGTCCGCTGCCGGCCGGGACCGTCAATCGGGCGGGCAGGGATGAGGCGATTGCCGGGGAACCCGTCCATCGCCGTGTGGCCGCCGATGTGCTCTCCGATCACGACCGGTTCTATTCGACGAGGCGTCTCCGCGACCTCTCCTTCGGTCTCCTGGGTGCCTGGTTGCTGGCCAACACCGAGGCGGATGTCGAGATTCAGGACTGGTACCGGGACGAGGTCAGGACCTCGGCCGGCGACGACCTCTCCGGCTGGATCAAGCCCCTGGGCAACGGACGCCTGGTCGTTCCGGCGCTCTCCGGAGCGCTTCTGGCCGGCACGCTGACCGGGGGGACTCCTGCGGGCCGGTTTCTGGGCCGCTGGTCGGGCCGCTCGCTGCGGGCCCTGGCGGTGGGTGCCCCGCCGCTGCTCTTTCTGCAGGTGGCCACCGGGGGCTCGCGGCCGCTGGAAGATGATTCCCGATGGCATCCCTTCGAGGACGACAATGGGGTCAGCGGACACAGCTTCGTGGGCGCCGTCCCCTTTCTGTCTGCCGCCGCGATGACCGACAGCCGGCCACTGAAGGTGCTGCTGGTTTCCGGATCGACCCTCTGTGGCCTGTCCCGGATCAACGATGATGCTCATTATCTGTCCCAGTCGGCCATGGGCTGGTGGGTGGCTTACCTGGCCTGCCGTAGCGTCGAGGGGACTGAGCTCGGCAAGGAGCGTCTCCGGCTTCTGCCGGTTTGCCCTTCATCAGGTCTCAGGGCGGCCGTGGCCGTGAGAATCGCCTGGTGAGGCCGGCCGGTCTCCTGGAATCCGGCCGGGATGCTGGCAGGCTGAAGATAGGATTCCCATCCGGATGCCGCGCACAGGAAATAAAGGAGTCATGATGGAACCTTACGTGACCGCCGAGACGCTCGACGAGCGAGCCAGGACCTGGCTAAAGGAGATCGCCCCGTTTCATCAGCACGGTCTGGAGCTCTGCCGGGATCGGGCCGCCCTGCTGGTGATCGATATGCAGCGTTTCTTCCTGGATCCCGACTCGCCCACCTTTACCTGCGGAGGGCTGGCCATATTGCCCAACGTGAAAAAGCTGATCGAGGCGTTTCGCGGGGCCGGGCGTCCGGTGATCTATACCCGGCACGTCCATCATCCCGACAACCTGGATGCCGGGATCATGGGCTGGTGGTGGAAAGGGATGTGCCGGGAGGGCACGCCGGAGAGTGAGATACACGATCAGATCGCGCCCCGACCCAAAGAGAAAGTGATCCTCAAGCATCGCTATTCGGCTTTCTACAACACCGATCTGGAGACGGTGCTGCGCTGTCTGAAGATTGAGGACCTGGTCATCGCCGGCATCATGACCAATATGTGCTGCGAGTCGACCGCCCGGGATGCCTATTACCGGGACTACCGGCTGTTCTTCCCGGCCGATGCCACCGGCAGCGTCAATGAGCGGATGCATCTGGCCAGCCTGCTGAATCTGGCCTGGGGATTCGCCTGTGTCAATACAACCGGAGAGATTCTGGATCAGATGAAGAAGAGCACCGGCCGGCAGGAGGGGAACCCCTCGGAATGAGCGACACCAAAAACATGGCCGGCTTTACGGCTCTCTTTCTGGTCGGCATCGGCGTGGTGCAGGTGGTCATGGGATCGACCATCTCCAGGAGCGTGGCCCTGACCGCCAACGGCATCGACTGCATCGGCGACGGATTCGTCTCCAGCGTGGTCTGGGTGGGGCTGCGGTTTTTCCGGCGCCCGGCCGACGGCCGGTTTCACTACGGCTACTACCGGCTGGAGAATCTGGCCTCGGTGACGGCGGCCGTCCTGATGGTCCTGCTGGCCCTCTATATCGGTTTTCGCTCCTACCTGCAGATCACCGACCCGCACCCGGTTCAAGCCCCTCTGCTGGGAGCCGTCGTGGCCCTGGTGGCCGCGGCTGTGGCCATTGCCCTGGGTGTCAGCAAGATTCGCCGGAGTCGCAGGTCGAATCTCAGTTCCGTGAAGCTGGAGGCCTTCAACACGGTCAAGGACGGGACCGCCTCACTGCTGGCCGTGGTGGCTCTGATCCTGTCCGGATACGGTTATCCCGTGGCCGACGCCGTGGTGGGATTCATCATCGCCGCTATCATTCTCACCGTGGGATTCGCCGCCATCAAGGAATCCGGCTACATGCTGGCGGATGCCTGTGACGCCGCCTGTGTCGATCAGAGCCTGCTGATCCAGAATCTGGTGTCTCAGATCGAGGGTATTCAAAAGGCGCATCTGGTCCGGCTTCGCCGGACCGGACCGGTCTACCAGGGAGAGCTCATCGTCCTGGTTCCCGGGAACATGACCATTGCCGAAGTGGAGGAGGTGAAGAGAGAGATCGGCATTGTCTTGCGGGAGAGGATCCCGGATCTCGGTCCCCTGACCATTATCGCCTCGCCCTATCCGGAGGAGGAAGGGCAGGAGGCGGCGGGCGATACGCCGCAGCTGAATGAGCGGTCGCTGTGAGCAAGAAACAATGAGTGGTAAGAAAGAGGTGAAAGGCCGTACGCGACGAGCGTTGGGCGGTGAACTGCAGCTGAAAGGAGGACGCTGTGAGAAGATCGATCGTCTGTTTTTTGGTCCTGGCCCTAATCGTCAGCGGCCTGACGGTGATGGCCTGCGGCGGAAAGAAGGAACAGACCTCCTCCGGCGAGGCCATCGAGGAGGCCGGCGAGACGAAGGAAACGGCCGGAAAGAGCGGTCGTGGATGGAACGATGTGCCCGAGTACAAGGGAGCCGAGACGCTCGATGAGGAGGTGCCGATGAGCGTGCCGCCGGCAGCCCGGGGGGATTACGAGCGGACCGAGCACCGTCAGTACCAGACCGACGATACACCCGATCAGGTTCACGAATACTATCTGGAGCAGATGCCCAAAAAAGGATGGCACAAGCTCTTCGCCATGAAGTATCCGGAAGGATCGGCGGTCAGCGGTTGGGTCAAGAGCGATGAGGACAGAGGCTGCGTGATCAGCACGGGAACCATGAGAAATGAGAAGACGTACATCGGGCAGCTGCTCAACGAGGGCAAGAAATAACCAATCTGAGGAGGCGACATGAACGAGATCTCCGTCAAACCCGATCGGGGGCAGCGAACCGTCTGGATGATCCACTGGTCGGTGTGGTTCTTTCCCATCCTGATCGGATTGCTGATTCTGATAGTCGTCAATCCACTGGTCTTCGGCCTCTGCGCCCTGGGCTGGATACTCCTCATGCTCCCGCTTGGTCTGTGGCTGCCGGCCTATTTCCGTTCCCTGGATTATACCATCGCCGAGGATGCGGTCAAGGGCCGGCGGGGCGTTCTGTTCAAGCGGTCGGTGTCCATGCCCTATCATAAGATCACCAACGTGGACATCACCCACGGCCCCCTGCAGAGAAAGTTCGGCGTCGGCTATCTGCACTGCCAGACGGCCGGCGCGGGCGGTCAGCAGGGCGCCCGGGCGGAGCTCAAGATGGAGGGCATCAGGGACCTGGAGGGGATCAGGGACCAGATCATGGAACGGATCAGGGGCATCCAGGCGGTACAGGCGGGAGCGACCGTTTCCCGATCGACCGAGGACCCTGGCTCGGCGATGGTCGCCGGTGGGGAGATTGGCCCTCCGGCCTCCGCGGCACAGCGATCGGATATCATGGCCGATGTGCTCGCCGAACTGAAAGCCATTCGTCAGGCCCTGGAGAAGAGGCCGTAGTCTCCGTTTCTCTGTAAATCGGACCGGCAACGTTCTTTCAGGAAGGTGGCGATATCTCATGAAGCATATTGCCATGCGCCTGGTCACGGCACTGTTGACTTGCTTCCTGTCCTGTTCCGAGGACAAGCCCACCGCGCCGCGGGGCGATGACTACGATCTGGTCGCCTCCGAAACCATCGGGACGGCCGGCGGCGCGCTGGAGGATGAGGATTTCACCCTGACCGTCCCGCCGGGCGCCTTCGATCGCGATGTGGAGCTGCAGCTCTCTGTTTCCATCGACCACCGCCCCTTCGGTGAGACCCAGGCGACCTACGGATATCGGCTGGACAACCTTCCCGACGAGATCTCTCAACCGCTGACCCTGAGCATCAGATACCGGAGGGACCTGGAGGGGGAGAGCTTCATCGCTATGGGGCAAACGGAGCTGGTGATTGATCTGGATATGGAGGAGATCCTGTACGACTTCGTCCCGGCTGCCGATTCGGCCGGCTATCTTGTCGGCCGGTTGCCGGCGGCGAAAGCCGGACGACCTCTGAAGGCTCGGTCGATTTTTCACAATCTGACGGCGCCGCGCGGAACGGGCGCCTCATCGCGGTACATCCATGGTGTCACCGATGAGTGCATTTCCCGTTCGGATCACTTCGAGCTGAGATATCCCAGAAGACTGAGCAACATTCGGGATGAGCTTCTGGACGATCTCGAGGCATGCGTCGACGTCTGTGAAATTCTATTCCTTGATGAGGTCGAATGGCAAACCGTCATCGACGTTCAGCCTTTTGAGTCGGCGGAACAAAAGTACGCCGTATTTTCCCGAGACATACCAAGCGATCACATGTTGCTCAATCAGAGCCATCTGACCCTGGCGGAACTCCCGGAGGTGACAAGGGAGGCGGGGTCGGAGTATGTGATGCAGTACCTGGCGCATCTGTGGAACTATCGATATGATGAACGGAGCCATTGGCTCCGCTCGGCCATCGGGTTGTGGGCACAGGAAAAGCTGGTGACAACGACCGGCCACGTGCCGCCCCGTTTTCGGGGTTGTGAGATGGCCCCCTTTGATGGCATCCGGGCCGGGTGCGGATCAGGAGATGTCGAATCAGCCCTCCGCCACGGATACGGCCTGTCCGCCCTGATCAAGTATCTGGTCGGCGAGGAGTTCTTCGGAGAGGAGGGATTGTTGCAGCTGCACGTCAACATCGAGGAATATCAACCCGAGTTGCTGCTGGACGGGCTCATTCCCGCCGTCTATGCGCCGCTTAATCAGTGGTGGCCGGATTTCTTCCGCGAATATGTCAGCGGCTCCGTCTATGATGTGGCGGCCGATCTTTTCGCCGCCCAGGCGGTCGATGGATTTCACACCAGCGTTGGGCCGTCGATCGATTTCTACGGTTGCCTTCCGGATCTCTCGGCCCGAATCTACGGGATCGTCCTGGATGATGACGATGTCGAAGATGAGGACAAATTAAGGCTGGCGGTCAGCAGTCCCTCGGTCGGCCAGGAGGATCTCATGGTTTTGGTCTTCGGCTACCAGAACAGCGAGATAGAATTTCTGGGAGCCGGTAGCGAACTGATCCTCGATGACCTCAAGGGACTGACCGAGGGGGGGTGGGATCTGCTGGCCGTAGTAGTCAACAGTCGCTGCCATATGCCCTACTATCTTGGCCATTCCGACATCTATCTCAGCGTCGATCAGGTCGACGCCAGCGTGACCTATGATGGCTGGGTCTCCCTGCTCGGCGCAGGCGATTTCCGGCTGCAGAGTCCGGGAGAGGAGGATTATTACTATACCAACGAGCTGGCCTGGATGTTTCCTCCCGGGGGGGAGAAGGTCTACACCGCGCCGCTGACCGGCGACAACGTGTTCAGCGATGTCATGGAGTATACCTTTGGAGAAAATACCGCCATCAAGGAGAGCATCTGGGTCGATCTGGATCATGATCTCGGCAGAGTGGAGGACTTCACGGTGGAGCTCTGGTCGGAGAGCCCTTCCTCCAGAACACATTATCTGCTCAGCGCCACCGATCTGCCCAAGGTCTTCGAGAACACCAGGGAGCTCGAATACGCGGTCTGTGATGAAGCCGTTTACCGGCAGATTTCCTCCCTTCAGTACTCCAGAACCGACCTCATCACCGGCGCCGTGACCACCCTGCTGCGGCCGGTCAGCGGCACCGGCCAGTATCTCCACCTGGGATTGCGAAAGCCCGTCTCGCAGGGGGCCGAAACATTCGATCCGTCAGAGGAGTGAAGGTGTCGGTATGATGATGAAAAAAACATCCATGATCGCCCTCCTCCTGGTCGGCCTGTGTCTTCTCCTGTCCTGCTCTAAGGGCGACAAGCCGACCTCCCCCAGCAGGCCGGACTACGATCTGGTCGCCTCCGGAACGGTCGGCTCGGCGGGCGGGACTTTCGGGAACGAGGAGTTCTCACTGGTGGTGCCGTCGGGAGCCTTCGGCGCTGAGACCCAGCTGAAGTTGTATGCTTCGGCCGATGATCAGCCCTTCAATGAGTATCAGATCACCGATTCCTACCGGCTGGAAGGCGTGCCGGTGCACTATGCCCAGCCGCTGGAAGTGAGGGTCAGATACCGCGGATCTCTGTTCAATCCGGCTCACCTGGCCGCCGGAGAGGAGGGCACCGCTTACGGCTCGGGCGAGCCGGCCTTTTCCTACCAGCTCCACGCGGCGGCCGATTCGGCCGGCTATCTGGTCGCCCAATTGCCGGTCCCCGAGGCCGGGAGAACGCTGCGCCGGGCAGGAAGCTCCGCTCGCGGACCAGCCGCTGGCGCCCAGGGATATCTGCTCATTCTCATCCTGGGTTTGCGGGATTACTGGTATCATTTCACCTCCGGCGGACATTTCATGATCTGGTATCCCATCGACCGGGTGCTGCTCGTCGACGACCTGGGCGGCTTCCTGGAGGCGGCCTATGACAGCTGCACGGCGATGGGCTTTCGGCCCGACGAGGCCAAACGATGGCCCCAGGAGGTGCACATTCTCCCGCACGGCTTGAAGAGCGAGGCCGACTATGCGGAATTCATCCCCATCCTGGCCAGTGGAGGCGCCTGCCTGGAGACGTTCTCCATCAATAATGATAATTTTGACGACTGGCACCTGAACGAGATCCGCATGTCTGCCGGCCGGGAGCTCGTCGATCTGATGCTGTTCACCTATGACCCCGTCTATCCTTCTGCTTCTCCGCACGTCATCCCCAATCAGGAGTGGCTCGATTGTGCCGTCGAGCGCTGGTCGGAGGAGAAGTTCACCGATGCGCCGGGACACGTGCCGGCCGACTTTCGCTCTCGCGAGATGGAACCGTTCGCCGGCCTGGAGGTCGATGAGGACATGTCCGGCGAGCAAGAGCATGGCCAGGGGATGTCCGCACTGATCAAGTATCTCACCGCTCCCGACCGGTTCGGCGACCGGGTGCTGGCCCCCATCTACCAGCGGATCTCCAACAGCGAGATCCCCGCCCGGGCCATCGTCGAGCACATCGAAGAGTATCCCAACGTCTGGTGGCCGGAATTCTTCCGCCGCTACGTCGGCGGCGAGGTCTACGGCGTCTGGGGCGGCGTGTTCACCGCCTACGACCACACCGCCGGTGAATTCCAGACCAGCCAGGACACCGCCCGCACCTTTCACGGTACCTACCGGGATCTCTCGGCCAAGCTCTACCTGGTCGAGCTGGACAACCAGAACCTGGCCGAAGCCTCCGAGCTGGTCTTCCTGGCCGGCAGCGACGATGTGAATGATGATGATCTGCAGGTGATCGTCTTCACCGTGAAGGACGATGTGCTCGAGTTCTTCGAGCAGGGCCTGGAGGTGACCGTCAGCAACGTTAAGGGCCTCACCCGGGACGGCTACGACCTGCTGGCCGTGGTGGTCAACAGCAGCTTCGAGGAATGGCTGTTCGAGGACCAGTCCGAGATCGATCTGGAGATCCGGCTGAAGAAAGCCGATTTCAACTACTGCTGGATCTACGGCCGCGTCATCGGGCATTATCAGGACAGCGAGGGACAGAGCTATCACTCGGCGCACTTCGAAGACTGGACGGCCCGGGGCAGCGTCCAGAACAACGTCTTCACCGGCGTACCCATTCCGGAGATCGACGGAGACCTGTGCACCGGCTTCGTCGAGGTGGTGGTCGATCCGGTCTCCCGGCGGGTGACCAGTTTCACCGCCGAGTATTTCACCTCCTCGATCCTCAACGACATGTGGTGGACCCGGAACATCGCCGGAGGCAACGTGCCCTACCATGGGGATCTGGAATGGGCCGGCCTGATGGGCGATGAATACGTCTGCGAGGGGACGGCCGCCTCCGGATGCATCAGCAACTTCGAGTGGAAATGGGAGCAGGACGACGGCTGGTGGTCCGGATTCAATACCTTTCACTGCCAGGAGGACAGCCGGCTGGAGATCCGGCTCTATGCCGTGCCCTGATCGCGGGGCGCCGGAGGGATCTGGATCGGCCGGTCGTTTCGCCATGTCAGCAGGACGTCATCAGCCGTCCGATGTCAACGGCGGGGAACAATGATCATCAAGGATCTCGACGAATGTGAATCGGTTATCGCCGGTGACGGCTCACAACTCCGTGAGTTGCTCAATCCCCTCAAGGAGAACCTGGCCGTCCGCTATAGTCTGGCTGAGGCGAGGGTGGGGCCGGGAGAGGCCACCGCGGCACACCGGCTGAGGAACGCCGAGGTCTACTATATCATCGCCGGCGCCGGGGAGATGCGCATCGAAGATGAGACCGCCGCAGTTCGCAGCGGACAGGCCGTCTATATCCCCCCGGGTGCGGTGCAGAGCATCCACAATACAGGCGCTGAAGACCTGGTTTTTCTCTGCCTGGTCGATCCGGCCTGGCGGCCGGAGGACGAGACGGTGCTGGAGTGAGTCGCCGTGTGAAGACCGGCGGCCGATCCGGCCGCAGGTCGAGGAGGGGCCGATGAACCGATGGAGCTTCCTATTTTTGGGTCTTCTGTCGCTGGGGTTGCTCTCGGGCTGCAGCGACACCGACCGGATCGCCGGGCCCATTCCCGGAGCGGTCACGCTGAGCTTCCAGGGGCTGCAGGATCTGGGTTCGGACTATGTCTATGAGGGCTGGTTGGCCGATGAGACCGGCCTGCAATCGGTGGGCACCTTCACGGTCGATTCCGAAGGCGCGCTGAGCGACAGCGAGTTCGAGGTGGCCGAAGATGACCTGTGGGCCGCCGAGCGGTTCGTCGTCACCATCGAGCCGGCCGGGGACAAGGACCCGGCGCCCTCGGCCACGCGCTTTCTGGCCGGCGATTTTAGCGTCGCCGGGGCGATCAGCGGCGACGCCCGGCTCTCGCCCGAGCATCCCGACGCCCTGGCAGATGATTTCAGCGGCGTGTTCGGCAGCTATCTGCTGGAGACGCCGACCACGGCCGGACTGCTCGATGATTATGCCAGCGGCATCTGGTTCGGGATACCCGGCGCACCTCCCGAATGGGGCAGGCTGCTGAGCCTGCGCTATCTGCCCGACGGCTGGCAGTACGAGGGCTGGGTGGTCGTCGGGGACAGCGCCATCAGCATCGGCAGGTTCCGCTTCGTCAGCGAGTCCGACTCCGACGGACCCGGTTCAGCGGCCGGTCCGGACGCGGGTCCGGACTATCCCGGCCAGGACTTCATCGACCCGCCTATGGACCTGGTCGGCTGCGATGTCATGATCACTATCGAGCCGGAACCGGACAATGGACCGGAGCCCTTCACCATGGTGCTCCTGGCCGACTCGAACATCGTTGACGAAGGATATTTCTACATCGCCCCCCTGGAGAACCGCGCCGCCAGCACCTTTCCCGCCGGGATCGCCCAGCGGTAGGGGGCGATGGACTATCGTCGGCTGCAAAGATAATCGCCAGGTGGTAAGGGACGATGGACAGTTAACAGCCGCGGAGATGATTGCCCGGCGAAAGCCGGCGAAGATGATCCCGGTGAGGAGCTTCTATGTTCGCCCTGTGGAGAGCCGTTGTGCTCCTTTTCATCACTGCCGGCCTTCTGGCCGGCCCGGTACAGGCCAGGGAGGTGGGATTGATCGAGCAGCTGCTGCGGTCCCGGCCGGACCTGTTCGGCCCGGTCCTGGAAAATATGGATACCCATGAGGTCCAGATCCTCTACACCCGGATCGACCGGGACGAGAATAACCGGCCGCACTTTCGCACCCATGCCTTCCGCTTCGATCCCGGGGCCTACTTCTATCCGGCCAGCTCGATCAAGCTGGCCGCCGCCGTACTGGCCCTGGAGAAGATCAACCTGCTGCATGTCGAGGGATTGACCAAACACACCCCTCTGCGCATCGACAGCGCCTTCACCCGGCAGACGACCGTGACCGGGGATGACACCTCGCCCACCGGGCTGCCGACCATCGCCCACTACGTGCACAAGCTGTTCGTGGTCAGCGACAACGACGCCTACAACCGGCTCTATGAATTCCTTGGCCAGCAGTACCTCAATGAGACGCTGTGGAACAAGGGCTACCGGGATATTCGCATCACCCACCGGCTGGCCATCGCCCGGACCTCGGAGGAGAATCGTAACACCAATCCCTTTACCTTCAATGATGGTGACCGGATCATCTACCAGCAGCCGCTGGTCACCAATCCCACCCAGTACAGCGCGCCGGAGCCCATCCTGCGGGGCGTGGGTTATATCGACGGGGAGGGCCGGCTGATCGAGGAGCCCAAGGACTTCACCCGCTCCAACTACGTCTCCCTGGCCGTCCTGCAGGGCATTCTCCAGGCGGTCCTGTTCCCCGAGGCGGTGCCGGAGAAGCGGCGCTTTCAGCTGACCGAGGACGATTACACTCTGCTGTACCGCTCGATGTCCATGCGCCCCCGGGAGAGCCGATATCCTCAATATGATCCCGAAGAGTATCCGGACAGCTACGTCAAGTTCTTTCTTGGACGCGACGACGGTGACCGGTTTCCCGGCAGCGTCCGCAGCTTCAGCAAATCCGGCCTGGCTTACGGCACCCTGACCGAGAACGCCTACATCGTCGATTTCGAGAACAAGGTCGAGTTCCTGCTGACGGCCATGATCTACGTCAACGAGAACGACATCTTCAACGATGGGGTGTACGAGTATGATGAGATCGGTCTGCCGTTTTTGGCCAACCTGGGACGGGTGGTATACGAGTATGAGCTGGAGAGAAAGCGGGAGTATGAGCCGGACCTGGGGCGGTTCGAGGTAGTGTATGAGGAGGAAACAAAATAGAGCGTGATCCGGACCGATCGATTCGATTGACGAAGCGTAACTAATCTAAAGAATGGGATCCATGCCTTCTGATGGAACGGATCCCATTTTTTCTTCCCGCGTCCCGGGAAGCCGGGAACACAAGTTTCTCTTGACAAATATTAGATTTTATGATAATATTATTGTGGATGTTTTCGGATCTGGCCAGGCTGTTATTCATATCTCGATCGGAGAGATCGCAAATGAAGCGTCGCGTTACGATTTGCCTGCTGGGAGTTCTGGCGGTTCTTTCGTTTGTCAAAATCGATCACCTGGGGGCGCACCAGGAGCTCCTTGAACTGAAGATACGAGCAGCCGGAGAACAATACAGAGAGGGTTCTTTAAGCAAAACAGAGGTTATCTATTACACCGGTTTTGAGCCGGGAGATCCGCTGGGTACCAATGTGGATTATAACGGAGGCACTTCGCCGGATGAGTGGCACCTCACCACGGAGATGCTGTATCAGGGCACGACTACGTGGATGACGGCTCCGGTGGGCAGCTATTTCTGTCATATCGGAAATGACAGCAGCGGATATAGCGATGGAAACGAGGTGGGCTATCAGATCCACATGGATCTTTCCGATTATAGCGATGCGTATTTTTCCTACCTCAGCGCAATGCAGGCCTATCAGGATCCCAAAACTTTTGACTTTGACAGGTTTGTCGTCTGGGGACAACATGAGGGCATGGGCGTCACCTGGATCAATCTCGATCCGGGAGAGGGATACGCCTGGGGCGGTGACTGGGGCACGTATTGGTATCTGCCTGAGGGCGATTCGATCTCTTTGGAAGATCTTGTTGGGCATCCGGATGTGATCATCGAATTCTGGTTTCAGGCCAATTGCGGATCCCCCGAGGGTTTCGGAGTAGCCATCGATGAGATCATCGTCACCGGGACGCCGATTCCGACGGCCGTGACCGTATCGTCCTTCGAGGCCATTCCGGGTCCGGATCACATCGTGCTCAAATGGACCACCGAATCTGAGAAAGATAATCTGGGTTTCCATCTTCTGCGAAGAACGGATTGTGAGGATCATTTCGTCCGACTGAATCAGGAGCTGATCCCCTCTGCCGGCGAGGGCAGTTCAGAATATCCTCTGCAGTATCGGTTTATGGACCGCAGCGTGGAGAATGGGATTCGCTACGAGTACCGCCTGGAATCGATAAACTATCAGGGGAAGAGAGATAATCATGGCCACGTCTCCGCGACCACGTTGATCCCGAATTCAACCCCGGAAGAGTTCCGCCTCTCTCAAAATTACCCCAATCCCTTCAATCCCAGCACCGAGATCCGGTATCAACTCCCCGAGGACGGCTATGTCAACCTGAGGATCTATAACATAGCAGGTCAGGCGGTTCGCACCCTGGTAGATTCCGATTGGCCGGCGAGCGTGTATACAGTGACCTGGGATGGACGGGATGACCGGGGCCAGCAGGTCTCGTCCGGCATCTATTTCTGCCTTCTCAGGTGCGGTGAGTTCGGGCAAACGAAGAAGATGGTGCTGATGAGATAGGTTCCGGATTTTTGGTCCTTCATCAAGGATTTTAGATAAAAAAAGGGGGGGCACACGATTCATCGTGTTCCCCCCTTTTGCTCTTTTTCGTCGATAGCGCAGGAAGGTTTTTTCCAATCAACTCATCGCGATGGGCTTAGAACCCCCCTACCCCACCGTCACCTCCTTGCACAAATAGACATCCTGGATGGCATTGAGCAACTTGACGCCCTCCTCCATCGGTTTCTGGAAGGCCTTTCGCCCGGAGATCAGACCCATGCCCCCGGCCCGCTTGTTGATCACCGCTGTGCGGACCGCCTGGGCCAGGTCGCCGGCGCCCGAAGAAGCGCCCCCCGAATTGATCAGCCCCACCCGTCCCAGGTAGCAGTTGATCACCTGGTAGCGGGTCAGGTCGATGGGGTGATTCGAGGACAGTTCGCTGTAGACCTTCTCGTGGGTCTTGCCGAACTTCAGCGCGGTGAAGCCGCCGTTGTTGGTCGGCTGCTTCTGCTTGACGATGTCGGCCTCGATGGTCGCCGAGAGGTGGTTGGCCTGCCCGGTCACATCGGCCGAGGTGTGATAGTCCTTTTCCTTGGTCTTGAACTCGGCATTGCGCAGGTAGGCCCACAGGATGGTGGCCAGGCCCAGCTCGTGGGCGTACTGGAAGGCCTCAGAGATCTCCATGATCTGCCGGTTGCTTTCCTCCGAGCCGAAATAGATAGTCGCTCCCACCGCTACCGCGCCCATGTCGAAGGCCTGGTCCACGCTGGCGAACAGGATCTGATCGTACTTGTTGGGGTAGGTGAGCAGCTCGTTGTGGTTGATCTTGAGGATGAACGGGATCCGGTGGGCGTAGGTCCGGGAGACCGCTCCCAGCACCCCCAGGGTGGAGGCCACGCCGTTACATCCGCCCTCGATGGCCAGCTTGACGATATTTTCCGGGTCGAAGTAGATCGGGTTGGGCGCGAAGGACGCCCCGGCGGTATGCTCGATGCCCTGATCGACCGGCAGGATGGAAACGTAGCCGGTGCCGGCCAGCCGGCCGTGACCCAGCAGGGCCTGCAGGTTGCGCATCACCCGGGGGGAACGATCGGAGGGCAGCACGATGCGGTCCACGAAATCCGGCCCCGGCAGGTGAAGATGGTCCTTGGGGAAGACAGGTTTATGATTGAGAAGATCGCCGGATTCATCCCCCAGAAGTTTGGTGATCTGATCGATCATGGTCAGCCTCCTTTGTTCAGATAGAAGTACCGCACCGGCCTCAGGGCATCATCCAGTTCGTAGACCAGCGGCGCCCCGGTGGGGATCTCCAGGGCGATGATCTCCTCGGCCGAGAGGTTGTCCAGGTATTTGACCAGGGCCCGCAGGCTGTTCCCGTGAGCCGAGATGATCACTCGCCGGCCCTGCCGGATCCGGGGGGCGATCAGATCATGCCAGCAGGGCAGGAACCGCCTCACCGTGTCCCGCAGCGATTCGGTCAGGGGCAGCTGATCCGGAGGGATATCCGCATACCGGCTGTCCCGTGCGGGATGGCGGTCATCGTCCTCGGTCAGCGCCGGCGGGTGGACGGCATAGCTGCGCCGCCACTGCCTGACCTGTCCCTTTCCATACCGCTCGGCCGTCTCGGCCTTGTTCAGCCCCTGCAGGGCTCCGTAGTGGCGCTCGTTAAGGCGCCAGGAGCGCTCCACCGGGATGCCGGACAGGCCCAGCTCCCGCAAAACGATCTCCAGCGTCTCCACGGCCCGGACCAGCACCGAGGTGAAGGCCAGGTCGAAAGTATACCCCCCGGATTTGAGCATCCTCCCGGCCGCCGCGGCCTCTTCCCGGCCTTTGTCCGAGAGAGGAACATCGGTCCAGCCGGTGAAACGGTTGTCCCGGTTCCAGGTGCTCTCGCCGTGCCGCAGCAGGACAAGAGTATGAGTCTTGTTTGTCATGTTGGAATAATATAGGGAATGCCCGCAAAAAAACAATAGCTTTGTTCCCTCCAGCCGATCGACAATTTCTCATCGGGATAAATCTCCGCCGCTCCGCCATCGGTCAGAGAAGAAGAAATGACCATCGCCAACCGCCGCCGATCGCCCCCGGTGAAGAACAGAAAAAGCACCCCCCGGTGCAATTAATACTTGACAAAATCACTCGACTTATGTTACAATACTATCACAGGCCTTTCGTCAAGAAGAATGGTCCTTTTTTATTACATTCTCCAGAAAAGGAGTTGGAATGGAGCGTTCGACGCTGGCGATCTTTCTGGTTGCGTTGGTGGCTCTATGGCAGGCCGCAGCGGCCGACGCCGCCCAGCGCACCGTGCTGGCCGAGCTGTTCACCGCGACCTCCTGAGGCCCCTGCTCCTATGCCAATGCGGCGCTTGACAGTGTTGTCAAGTATGATTTTGATGTCACCGAACTGGTGGTGATCCGGGCCCACGTGAGTGGCGGTTTATATCTCTCTGAGGCCGTGGACAGGCACCAGTATTATCCGGAGACCCTCTGGCCGGAAGGAACCTACGGCTACTGGGCGCCGACTTTGTGGGTCGGCGGCCGGGATGAGCAGACCAGCGCCGACGGAGATGTCATCCGCCAGTGGGGCGCTTACAAGGACATGGTCTCGGCCCGCCGGGCGATCCCCAGCCCGCTGGTTATGGATCTGAGCGTTCAGTACGGCGACCGGGGGGATACCGCCAGGGCGGTCATTGAGGTGATCGCCGAGGACAGCATCGCGTTCAATGATCTGCATCTGCGCCTGGCCGTCCTCGAGTCGGGACTGAACTATAAGGATCCCTACAACCAGGTCCTGCGGGATTATTTTCCCGACATCGACGGGATCTATTTCACCATCGCCCTGGGCGACACCTTTACCCATGTTCAGGATTTCATCTGGGATGAGGTCTGGCTGCCGTCGGGTGGCCGGGTGGCGGCCTTTGTCCAGGACGATGAGAACCGCGACGTGCTCCAGGCCGTTCAGGCGCCTCTGCTGGCTCCGGTGCCCGGGCGGCCCGAAGACCTGACCATCACCCTGAGCGGCAGCGACGTCCGGCTCGACTGGTCGCCGGTTTTTGCCGATACCGCCGGCTCGCCGCTGACCGTGGACCATTATCACGTCTACCGTGATACCGTGGCCGGTTTCGATCCCTTCCCCGATCCCCTTGCCATGACCGGGGAAACCTTTTTTGTGGATGACAGCGGGGTGGTGGGAGATCCCGGGCGGCAGCATTTTTATCGTGTGACGGCCGTGGCCGGGACCAAAGAATCGACCTGTTCGGCCGGAGTGGGTGAGTTCGATCGGGAGGTCACACCGGCCAGGTGAGCCGGGCTGTTCGGACAGTGAGTTTTACAAAAAATGCTCCGCCTGAACAGCGCGGAAGAGGCGGAGTGTTTTTTCTTTGATCGTATGCCGCCCTATCAAACAACCCAAAGAAATGTCTGAATTTAATATTCATTCTTGACAATAATGATAGAGTATGATACAATAGAATATTGTAGAGAAGATTGAACCGATCAGCAATCATCAATCACCCGTCACCGCAGAAGGAGGTGTCTGCATGACCGGTTTTAAGTTGGCCATGATCTTCGGGCTCGTCCTGGTTCTCGGCCTGGTCAACCTGGCCGGCGCCGCCCAGCGCACTGTCCTGGTGGAGCTGTTCACCAGCTCTTCCTGAGGCGCCTGCGACAATGCCGAAGCGGCGCTTGACAGTATTGTCAAGTACGATTTCAGAGAATCTGAACTGACCGTTGTCCGCCCTCACGTGGGCGGGACGTACTATCTGGCGGCATCGCTGAACCGGTTGTTCTGGTATCCGGCCTGGGTGGACAGCGCCTATTACACGCCCACCGTCTGGATCGACGGCGTCGATTCGCTGTCCTATTCCTGGACCATCACCACCTGGTGGAACCAGTTGAAAAGCAGGATCTCCTCCCGCCTGGCCGTGCCCAGCCCGGTGGAGATCGATCTGCAGGTCTTCTACGGGGCCAAAACGGATACCGGGTCCGCTCATGTGACCGTCATCGCCAAAGATCCCATCACATACAGCGGCCTGCGCCTGACCCTGGCCGTGATCCAGAACGGTCTGGCTACCGGAGGCCAGGTGGTGCGTAGCTGGGAGCCTTTCTGGGGAGGGCAATCCTTCAGCATCGCCGAGGGGGACACCTTCACGTATGATGAAGAGTTCATCATCAAAGGCCCGTGGGTGGAGGAGAACTGCAAGGTCGTCGCCTTCGTCCAGGATGCCAACACCTATGACGTGCTCCAATCCGTGCAGAGCCCGCTGCTGGTGCCCACCCCGGCCAAGGTGGCCGATCTGACCATCAACCTGGTGGAGGATGATATTCGCCTGGACTGGCCGGCCGTGACCCTGGACACCGGGGGCAATCCCCTGACCGTGGACGGCTATCATATCTATCGCGACACGGTCGGGTTCCGCGATCCCGGCTCCGACCCCTTCTATACCACATCCAACACCTATTATATCGATGACAGCGGGGTGGTGGGAACAATCGACAGGCAGTATTTCTACTGGGTGACCGCCGTGGCCGGCTACAAGGAATCGATCGAATCGCCCGGCGCCGGCGAGTTCGACCGGCAGTTGGCAACAGGGAAGTGATCTTCATCCGCCGCGTGAGATCAGAAGCCTCCGGAGCGACCGTCCATCCTCCGGAGGCTTTTTTTCGACTTGATCCCGGGAGGGTTCGTCATTGTACAGCCGGCCCGGCACCTCCATCCTCATCGTACGGGCCGATTTCGTCTTGACAAAAAAACACGCCTGTGATACAATGATCCTATGAGCGGATGTTCATGGAACGATCGATCACCATCATGATCAAGAGGGGAAAATCTATGTGCCGTGTTTGCCTGGCATCTTTCTGGGGAATTTTTTTTGCTGCCTGTGTGGCCTCCGTGCTGCCGGCCGCGGCCGCCGAGCGCTGCGTCCTGGCCGAGGAGTTTTCAGAAACGTTCTGTCAGGACTGCCCCACGGCCGAGGCGGCCCTGGATAGTCTTCTGAAGTATGATTTTGGCCCCGAGGAGCTGGCCGTCATCGGCAGCTTAGTGGATCCTATCAACGGTACCCCCGAGGGCATCAGCCGGTGGTATTATTATCCGGACACATATCCTCCTGGCGATACGATCGCGAGCCATTCTGTCCCGACGGTCTGGTTCGACGGGACGGACGAGCAGACCGGTGCGCTCCCCGATAACCAGGGCTTCGACCCGGTCGACTCGCTGCGGACCATCTACCGGAACATGGTCCAGGCCCGCCGGGCGGTGGACAGCCCTCTGACCGTGGACCTGAGCGTCGAGTACGGCGCCGCGGCCGACACCGGCACGGCTCACGTGCGGGTGGTGGCCGCCGATCCCATCGTCTACCAGGACCTCCGATTGCGCCTGGCGGTCATCGAGTCGGAGGTCATCGTTCCGATTTCAGGACGCACGATCAATCATCTGATGCGCGACTATTTCCCCGACACCCTGGGCGTTCCCCTGGCCATGACCCAGGGCGATACGGTCGACCACAGCGAACAGTTCGTCATCGATCCCGCCTGGACGGCGGAGAACTGCGGTATCGTTGTCTTCGTCCAGGATGATACCACCCGGGAGGTCCTCCAGGCGGCCCAGGCCCCGGTGGTCGCTCCGGGGCCGGCGGCGGTGAGCGATCTTCATGTCACCCTTTCCGGCGACGATCTGCTGCTGACCTGGACCCCGGTGAATGAGGATACCCAGGGGAATCCGCTCACCGTGGACCAGTATCTGGTCTATCGCGACACCCTGGCATTCCGGGAGCCCGGCTCCGAACCCTTCCAGACCACGGCCGACACCTTCCTGGTCGATGACACCGGCGTGGTGGGGGATACCGGAGAGCACTATTTTTACTGGATCAAAGCCGTCTCCGGCTCGAAGGAATCGGCCGATTCACCGGGCGGCGGCGAGTTCGATATCCACCTTCCTTCGGGAAAATAGGGGCCAGGAGGAGCGGGAAAATCTTACTTGACAAAATTACTCTATTATGATACAATGAAAAGAAAGGTCTGCAATCGAGGAATTTCAAAGGAGGCTGCATGACCAGACAGAGGTGTGCCATCCTGTTTATCGGCCTGATGATCGCCGTGCTTGTTCTCAGCACAGCGGCGCCGGCCGCCGAGCGCTGCGCCCTGGCCGAGCTCTTCGCCAGCACCGGCTGCACCGCCTGCCCGCCGGCGCATGCGGCTCTGGACAGTCTGGTGAAGTACGATTTCGACTATACTGAGATGGTCGTCATCCGGGCCGGGCTGGGGTACTATTATACCACCTCCGGGTATGGCCGGTTCGTGTGGTACGACGGACAATATACCCCCACCTTCTTCGGTGACGGGGTCGATGAGATCATCGGCAACCAGGGCGGCGTCAGTCCCTGCTGGGCCGCCTACAAGGGCTCCATCTCGGCCCGTCTGGCGATTCCCAGCCCCCTGGAGATGGATCTGGAGATCGACTATGGCGCCCGCGGCGACACCGGAACGGTCGCCGTCCAGATCGCGGCCATCGATACCATCCCCTATACCAGCCTGCGGATACGCACCTGCATCGTCGAGGATGGTCTCAGCTACGGAGGCAGGAATTACAACCAGATGTTGCGGGGATACTTCTGTCCCACCGCTCCGGCCCATGCCGGCACGCCAATCACTATCTCGCTGGGCGACACCATCATCCACAGCGACGAGTTCATCATGGACCCCGGCTGGGATGCGGACAACTGCCGGGTGGTGGCCTTCGTCCAGAACGGTGTAGGCGTTCCCCCGCCGGAGATCGAGCGGGAAGCCATTCAGGCGGTGCAGGCGCCGGTGATCAAGCCGCTGCCGTCCGCGGTGACCGGCCTGACCGTCACCCTGATGGCCGATGACTTGCTCCTGGAATGGGCGCCGGTGACCACCGACACCGAGGGCGGGCCCATCACCATCGACCACTATCAGGTCTATCGCGATACTCTGGGATTCTTCGGTCCCGGGTCCGATCCTTTTCTGACCACCACCGACACGGTGCTGGCCGATACCACCGGGGTAGTGGGTGACCTCGATACGCATTACTATTATGCGGTCACGGCCGTGGTCGGGGAGGATGAGTCGGAGGTGACCGGGGAGGCCGGCGAATTCGACCTCTATTGCGATGTTGGATATAATCTGGTCTCCTGGCCGGTGGTGATTCACAGCGATGTTGTCCAGACCGTCTTCGCCGATTCGGGGGGTACCGGCTGTCAGCTGACCGGCGGCTACCCGGCCACCAATGCCGACCAGGTCAAGTATTACGATGCCTCAACCGGCAGCTGGTCGACCGCCTGGTACAAAGTCGGCGGTCCCGGAGGCAGTTATCTGTGGAAAGGCGATCTGGCCGCAGTCGAGGTCGACAAGGGCTACTGGATCGTCATCCCGGACGGCCATTCGGCGGTGACCCTGACCCTGACCGGAACGGCCAATCCCGGAACCCGCACCGTTCCCGTTCAGCCGGGTCTGTCCCACAATTATGTGGGCACCTGTTGGACGATGGAGCGGCCCCTGAACGGCACCACCGGCGACGACTGCGGTCTCCTGGCCAGCAATCTCACCGGCGGCTATCCGGCCACTGCCTCCGATAAGATCCGTTATTACGATGGAGCCTCCTGGTACCTGGCCTGGTACAAAATTGGCGGGCCGGGCAGCGACGGATGGCAGGGCGACATGAGCTCACTGGAACCGGGCAACGGATATATCCTGGAAGTGCTGACCGGAAATGCCTTTACCGACGACCAGTGGATCTATCCTGAGCCGCCGGCCAAGGGCATGAAGAGCGCGGAATCGGGCCGGAGAAACTCTGCCCTGACCAGAGAGCGCTCCCGCCAGGTGCCCCGGGCCCTCGGTCCCAGCACCGACAGGAGTCTGGACGCCTGGAGGCGATAACCATCCCTGGTTGGATCTTTGATCCAGCCCGCATCGCCCGAATCGAACGGTCAACACCTTTTCCATGCAGACCTCCGGAGCTTTTCGCTTGCCCTCCGGAGGTCTGTTTGGTTATATTCACCAGAGATTTCCGCCTGCGGGCATCGACCGCATCGTGGAGGCAATGATGAGATTTACAGAGGACCACCTGGTGACCGGCGTCCTGATGATCGTGACCGCCGGACTGCTGTGGGCCGTTCTTTTGAACGGCTGCGGCCAGCAGGATCCCACCGGGCCACTCACCGGGATGATCTACGTGGTCAGCGACTCGGCCGGCGCGGCTATCTACTTGGACGGCGATGACACCGGGCAGGTGACGCCGGACACGCTCAGGGATGTGCCCAACGGCACCCACGTGGTCACGGTGCGGCTGACCGGTTTCGTCAGCCTGCCGGATTCGGCCGTCGTGGAGGTGGCCGGCGATGAGCTGTCACAGGTCTCCTTCATCATGATGCCCCTGGCCGGCAGCAGCAAGGTGGTGCTGGTGGAGCATTTCACCAGCGTCAACTGCGGGCCCTGCCCGGAGGCCAACGAGATCATCAACGGGATCCTGAGCACCTTCGGCCCGGAGCAGGTGCTGGGCATCGAATACCATCCCTGGCCGGCCGATCCTTTCTATAACGCCGCCCCCGACGAGAATATCCTCCGCTCCAGCTTCTATAGCGTCTCCTCGGTGCCGAAGATGTTCCTGGACGGTATCACCAGTCCCCAGCCGACCGATTCTGTGGCCATCGTCCAGGCCGTCGAGAACCGTCTGAATGCCGACGCCCCGGTGGCCATCACGGTCACCGACACGGCCGTGGGACAGAGCTGGAGCGGCACGGCCGAGCTGGTCGGCCTGAGCAACACCGCCGCCACCGACTTGCGGGGCTATTTCCTGGTCATGGAGCGGGAGGTCAACTACGCCTCGCCGCCGGGAACCAACGGCGAGAAGGACTTCTTCTACGTCATGCGGGCCATCCTTCCGTCGGCCAACGGCGAGCAGATCAGCATCGGGGCCGGAGCCTCGTTGATCATCCAGGAGGAGACCGACCTGCATCCCGACGTGGACGCCGACCGGGTGTATGCCGTCTACTTCATTCAGGATTATGTCAGCAAGGAGATCTATCAGGCCGGCTCATCCCTGCCGGCACAGAGTGCCCATTGAGCAAGGAGATCTACCGCGCCGGCTCCTCTCTGCCGGCGGCCATTCCGGCCCGCTGAGGGTCGGACAGGCAGCAACTGAGAATAATGGAATTCATTAAATTGACGGCCGAACCTTTAAAGAGCCGATATCACCGACGTCGAAAAGGTGATCGAATGAAACACAAAATTCTCATCAGCTTCGTGATCTGTCTGCTGATCCCGGCCCTGACCGTCCCCGCCCGGGCCCAGGATCATGGGTTCACCTACACCTGCGCCGATCAGGGTGGACTTATGCACCCTGATAGTCTAGGCTTGGTATTATATACCTATCTGACCAACACCGGGTCGATGGCCGACACCTTCCTGGTGGTCATCGACAAGGACCTGCCGGTGCCCTGGCAGGCCATGGCCTGCTTCACCGGAATGGGCTGCTTCTTCGATACGGCGGGGGTAGTCATAGAATCAGACTCCACCGTCGAGATCTCGGTGGACATCATGCCTCTGCACCAGGTCGGCGCCGGCACGGTGACCATGCGGGTCACCTCCATGGGCGACACCACCCGGAAGGCCGCCCTGGAACTGACAGCCATCACCAACACCGGCGTGGACGTGCTCATCGTGGACGATGACGGCGGCCAGACGTATGAGATCTACTATCAAACCGCCCTAGACGGCGCCGGGAAGTCCCACGGGACTCTGGAGAACGCCACCACCGTGATCGACGCCGGCCGGATGGCGCCCTTCGATGCCGTCGTCTGGTTCACCGGTCAGGCCGCGCCGGTGCTCACCGCCGAGGACCGCCAGGCCATCTCCGGATACCTGAACGGCGGCGGCCGGCTGTTCATCTCCGGCCAGGATATCGCCTCGGCGCTGTGTGATTCGGCCAGCGGGGAGTCGGACCCGAGCACGGTGGCGTGGTTCGAGAATACCTTTGCGGCGGCCTACGGTGGAGAGTACGGCGGTTTCCTGAATCTGGAAGGTTTCGGCGAAGCCAGTATCTCCGAGGGTCTGACCCCGGGCATCTCCGGCGGCGACGGGGCCGGCAATCAGACCTCCCCCGATATCGTCGGGTCCATCTTCGGGGCCACCGCCTTCGCCTATCCGATTTTTCACTATTCCGATTACTATGGTGAGCCGCCTGTAGCTGCTTTCACCGTCAGCACCGGTATCTACCGGACCGTCTTTTTCGCCTTCGGCTTCGAGGCTATCGATAACGCCGCCGACCGGGAGCTGCTGATGGAGCGGATCATGGACTACTTCCAGGGGCCGTCTCCTGTCGAGGGCGATGACGCCGCCGGGGTACTGCCGCAGGCTTTTTCTCTGTCCCCCAGCTACCCCAATCCCTTCAATGCCACCACCGCTTTGACACTGTTCGTTCCCGGCGATCGGCCGACCGAGGTCTCCCTGAAGATCTATAACGTCCTCGGCCAGGAGGTACGCACCCTGCTCGACGGCCCGGTGCTGCCCGGCAGCCATGTGCTCCTTTGGGACGGGACCGATGATGCCGGCGTCGATCTGGCCAGCGGGATCTACCTCGCCCGGATGGCGTCGAAGACCTTTTCGCAGACCCGAAAGCTCGTGCTGACACGCTGAGAGGAACCCATGAATCTGTTGAAACATCTTCTTCGTGTGTTTTCCCCTGCGGCTCTCTTCATTCTGCTGGCCGGCGTTCTGTTTATCCCGCCGGCCGTCGCAGAGGAGGATCAGGGACAGCTGCCCCTGGCGCCAGCTTTCTCCCTCAAGAACCTGGACGGCCAGCGCGTTTCCCTGGACGATCTTCTCGGACGGGGCCCGCTGCTGATCGACTTCTGGGCCACCTGGTGCAAGCCCTGCATCAAGGAGCTGCCCCACCTGCACGATCTGTACCTCAAGTACCGGGATCGGGGTTTCCAGGTGGTGGCCATCTCCGAGGACTCGCCCCGCAGTCTCTCCAAGGTGAAGAGCTTCGTGGCCGGGAACAAGTATGAGTTCCTCGTCCTGCTGGATGAGAACAGCACGGTCCAGAGAAAATTCAATTTCCGGGCCCTGCCCTACACCGTTCTGCTCGACCGCGACGGACATGTGATCCACAGCCGCATGGGCTACCGGCCCGGGGACGAGCGGGTCCTGGAGGAGAAGCTTCTGATCCTGCTCGAGGCCCAGGAGGCCGCCGGGGAAGTCACCGAGCAGCCGGCCGAGGCCGGGGAAGAGGATGCTGAAAGCCAGAGCGATGGGGACGAGGCTGGAGGGTCCGAGACCGGATCGGAGGGCCAGGAGCGCGACCAGAAAAATTACGTCAAGAAGGTCAAGGGCGAGGAGGCCCGAAAGATCCAGGCCGAGGGGTGCGATGAGTAGATCCCGATCGAGGTGGCTGCGGAGCTGGCCGGTGCCGGCCATTTTTTTCTATCTTGTCCTGGGTGTGGCCTGGACCGCCGGCGCCGTGGAGATGGTCGGCTTCGATCTGAGCAATCAGATGGAGTACTCCTGGGACACCGAGGAGCAGGAGGAGACCTTCGAGAACTGGCTGGATGTCAACTACCGCCTGGATATTCTCACCACCGGCCTGCGCTTTGAGGCCTTTCAGCCCTCCGAGACCGGCCAGCGCAAGGAGGAGGTCTCGTTCATCTACTTCCAGGTGGAGAAAGACGAGATCGGGCTGCGGGCCGGCGATTACTACGCCATCTTCGGCCGCGGGCTGACCCTCCGCTCTTACGAGGACCGTGACCTGCGGCTGGACAACAAGCTCACCGGTCTGAAGGTCCAGGGCTACTGGGACCAACTGGAGGCCACCCTGCTGGCCGGCCGCCCGCCGCGCAAGGACCGTGACAACGCCGATGAGATGCGCGGCCTGGACTTCAGCGTTCTGCCCGCCCCGGGGCTGAGCTTCGGGTACAGTTACGTCGCCCTGGAGGGCCCGACGGTGACCGGCAAGGGCACTGAGCTGACCGCCATCCGCACGGAGGCCTTTCGCGGTCCGGTCAGCTTCTACGGCGAGATCGCCCGGCGCACCAACCGGGACGGCTACGGCCTGTACCTGTCCTCCAATCTGGCCCTGTCCGGGCTGGCCCTGACCGTCGAGTTCAAGGATTACGACCGCATCGCTCTGCGCACCGGGGACGGGCTGGAGTATAACTCCCCTCCGGCGCTGACCCGGGAGCACACCTATTCCCTGTTCAGCCGCCATCCCCATACTCTGGATCTGGACGACGAAACCGGTCTGCAGGCGGAAGCCAGCCTGTCTCCCCTGGAGGACACCTCGATCCTGATCAACTACAGCTACACGGCCGTTCATGACGGCGGCTCGGTCAGCCCGGCCGGGCCGGAGCTGTTCGGCGAATGGGGCATGCCGGTCTTCCGCGAGGCCTACCTGGAGGTTTCCCGGGAACTGGGGCACCAGGCCTCCCTGGTGGCCGCCGGGGGCGCATCCCGGCTGGAGAAGGCCACCGTGCACACCGGGGTGATCGACCTGAGCATCTACCTGGATGAACTCAACAGCCTGCGCGGCGAGCTGCAGGGACAGCACACCGAGGAGAACGGCGAGTACGATGACCACATGTTGACCATCGAGTACACCCGGGCGCCGGGGCTCTCGCTCAGCTTCGTCGGCGAGCGGACCAACAAATCGGACCTGCAGAAGCTGTCCGGCGAGGCCAACCGGTGGTTCTTCGTCCAACTGGATTACCAGCTGACCGAGAATCACGACGCCACCCTGTTCCTCGGCTCCCGCCAGGGCGGCTTCATCTGTACCGGCGGCCGGTGCCGCTGGGAGCCGGAGTTCGAGGGCGTCGAGCTGAAGCTGATGAGTTATTTTTAAGGATAGCGGAGGTCACCTTGCGTTTCCAGCGAATCGGGATATGCGCAACGGTCTTTTTCCTTATTATAGCGGCCGGCGCGCAGATTGCTCTCAGCCGCCCCCTGGCCGATGGGCCAGCGGTGGGCGGTTTTTTATTAGCCCAGCAGGGCTCGGCGGAGGATTCGACAGGCGCAGGAACGGCGCAGGACCCCCCGGTTGCCGATTCTTCGGCCGTCCCGCCGGTCAGGACCAAGAACCCCACCGGCGCGCTGCTGCGCTCCCTGGCCCTGCCCGGCTGGGGACAGTTGTACAACGAGCAGTATATCAAGAGCGCCCTGGTGCTGGCCGCCGAGGGTCTGCTGGTGGCCGGGGCGGTCGTGGAGCATCAGCGGGCCGAGGATGATCACGCCGTCTATCAGGATCTGTTGCAGTCCGATGCTGTCCGGGAGGCCGCCTGGCGGCGATACTCCCGGCGGATCGACAAGCGCAACGCCTACCTGTGGTACTACGCCGGATTTAAATTCCTCAGCATCATCGACGCTTACGTGGACGCCCACCTGTACCGCTTCGACGAGGGGCCCTTTGCGGTACAGCTGCGGGCCGAGCCGGAAACCGGCCTGAGGATGGCCATAGTGGTCAGGTGCGATCTGTGAGTTCAGGTTGATCCGATTCTCCTCAAAGGGTTCCTGTTATTCGGGCGGGCTTCGATCCCGCCCATTTTTATTGGCGGCGGAAAAAGACCTTGACAAAATTGCCATCCTGCGGTAAAATGGAAGTGGAATGCGCATTGATTTTTTAGATATTTCGGATGACCTCGTCCGAGAACACCACGCTGTGTCTTTCCGGAAGAATCTCGCCATCAAAGGGCGGTGATCGAAGATGTTTCGCGTCGCAGGAACGGTGGTTCTGCTCGCGGCGATGCTGATGCTCATGGGCGGCCTCGATACGGCTGCGGCGGTCCAGAAGGCGGATCCCCGATGGATTCCGGCCGATCCCATCGTCGATCCGGATGCAGCAGGCCCCGGTGGATTGACGGCCGTTCCCTACCAGGGGCCGGGAGAATATGCTGGCAGCCCGCTCGGCCAGACCTATCTGCTGGGCACTACCTGGTACGATTACCAGAGCAACGGGTCGCTGGGCAAGATGGTTGCTCTGAGCTCCAGCCGGGGTGTGCATTTTTGCTGGATGAACGGAGTGCAGGCTCAGGCTATCGATCGGCATGTTTTCTATAATTATTATAATCCAATCACCGAAGACTTGAGTTGGTCTGGTGATGGCTATCAGGTGGATCAGGGCGAGCGCGCCGGTTATACCAACCTGTCGCTGTTCAGTGGAGGGGAAGCCGTGGTGGGCTATCATTCCCGACCGGCCGCTTCCTCGGGATGGAATACTCAGGTGGCCTGGGATTTTCTCGAGGGCTTCGGAGCCTTCCAATTGACCGATCTGGACAACCTTCCCGGTTGGGGCCGGCTGATGTGGCCGCATGTGGCTGTCTGCTCACAGGATTATATCCACGTCGTATCCTCTGAGAGCAGAGATGATGCCTGGCAGCGGATCGCCTATGCGCGATCCGAGAATGGCGGGATTTCATTTGCTCCTTTTGCCTCCGTCGATATGGTGCTGATTATATCAGCGGACGTTGCCGTTTCCCCCGTCTCCAACAAGGTCGGCATCGCCTACTGCAAGCCCATCTTCGACCCCCAGGACCTGGGCCCGTATGCAGGGCTGTCGGTCTCTCAGCGAAACAATGATGTGGTCCTGATCGAATCGGAAGATGGCAGCACCTGGTATTTCACCGCCCAGCAGAATATCACCAGCTGCATCGCTCCAGACACCAGCCGCTATCCGGACAGCACTTACGCCGACGGCGACACGCTCCGGGCTTACTGCGATGTGAGTCTGTTGTACGATCAGAATGACAATGCCCATGTGGCTTTCACCTCCAAAGGCCTCTGGTTCGACGCCCGGCTGGCCTCGCATCCCGACAGCTTCGCCGTGGTGGGGATGACCCAGGATGCTTCGGTCATATGGCACTGGAGCGAAGAACATGATTCGCTGACCGTGGTGGCCAAGGGGTGGTACGATGTCGGGGATCCCGATGTGGGAGCCAACGAATACCGGGGGGCGGGAACGTGGCGGAGCACCGTAGACCGGCCCTCTCTTGGTCTGGATCCGGCAACGGGCTATCTGTACTGTCTCTATACCTGCTGCATGCCGGGGGATACTTCCGGCGGTCCCATCCCCAGTCACGGATACGCCAACGGAGAACTCTTCTGCTCGGTGTCCACCGACGGCGGATTGATGTGGTCGGAGGGCACCAACCTGACCAGTACTCCCAGCCCGGATGCCTATCCGGGGCAATGCATGGATGAGGATTACGCCTCCCTGGCCGCCGAGGTCAACGATACCTTGCATATCATCTATGTGGAAGACAAAGATGCCGGGGGCGTGGTCATGACCGCTCCGCAGGAGGGCACCTGGACGGAGAATCCGGTGAGATATCAGCGGGTGCCGGCCGGTCTGGTGGCCCCGGGACCGCCGTATGTGGGAAATTACTGGTTTCACGTGGGAGCGGTCCCGCCCCCGCCGCCTTCGACTGACTGCTATTGTCTGGGGGGAACGGATGGCAGTTCACACTGGGATCTGCTCGATCATCAGGGGACTCCTCTGGAGACGGGCGATTATGTCTATGTCGCCTGGGCCGGCCCGGATGGCCAGATCGATCCGCCGGCATTGTCGAAGGGTCCTGGTGAAGTGAGTGGAGATGACAGCCTGCTGGTGGAGGGCTGTATCGAGGATCTCGGGTATCGGGGTTATCTTCTGACGGTCGACATTTGGGATCCAGGAATTGGATTTCCCAATGCCGGAGATCTGGTCTATTGCCGGATATTCGACGGCCCTGAGGCAGAGCTGTCCCCGGGTCATTACTACGGCGATTCTCAGCTCTACATCTGCCAGGGGATCGAAGGAGAGGAGTTCTATTGCCTGTTCCCCGGCGATCCGGGCGGCGGTTATACCGACCTGCCGCTGGCGCAGCCTCCGACGATCTGCTATTGCATAGGGGGTGTGGATGAAGACGGGTTTTACTGGGATCTGCTGGATTATCAAGGGAATCCTCTGGAAGAGGGCGATTACGTCTATGCCGCCTGGGCCGGTCCGGATGGCCAGATCGATCCGCCGGCTGCATCGAAGGGAATCGGCGGGATCACTGGAGATGACAGCTTGCTGGTCGAGGGTTTCATCGAAGATTGGGGTTTCCGGGGCTTCGGGTTGACGCTGGATGTATGGGACTCGGAGAGCAGGCATCCCGCTATTGGTGATCTGATCTATTGTCGGATATTCGACGCTCCCCAGGGAGATCTGTCGCTCGGTCATTATTATGGCGATTCCCAACTCTACCAGTGCCAGAGAATTGACGGAGAGGAGTTCTATTGTCTGTTCACCGGCGATCCGGGCAATGGCCACACCGATACCCCCTTGGCGCCACTGGCCGTGACGTTGCTGTCGTTCGAGGCCAGAGGCAGAGACGCTCAGGTGATCCTGGAGTGGCGGACGGCCACCGAGAGCGACTGTTTCGGGTTCCATATCGAGCGGTCCGCCGACGGGAAAACGTTCCACCGTATCACCACCGCGCCGGTCACCTCCGCCGGCTCCTCCGAGCGGGGCAGCGACTATACTTTTCTCGATCGGGATGTGGTCAATAGGGTCGAATACCACTACAACCTCATCGAGATCGACCTGGACGGCCGGGAGCGGATGATCAATGAAGTTCCCGCCTCCGCGACGCCTCAATCCCGTTTTCCTGCGAGCTATGCCCTGCACCAGAACCACCCCAACCCGTTCAACGCAGCTACTGAGATCCGCTACCAGCTCCCGGTGGCCGGTCATGTGACCCTGAAGATTTACAACACCCTGGGCCAGGAGGTGCGCACGCTGGTGGACGGTGCGCATGAAGCCGGTGTTTACTCGGCCCGCTGGGACGGGTGCGATCGCGACGGCAGAGAGGCGGCCAGCGGGCTGTATTTCTGCCGGATGGTTTCAGGCGATGACAGCAGGACCATCAAGATGGTCCTGCTCAGATGATCGCTCATCCGATGAATTTTCAAGAGAGTCATTGAGTCCCTTTCCTCAAGGGAGGTGACCTTCCATGAAACACTTTCTTGCGGCCGGATCCATCATCATTCTGATGCTGGGCTGTGCCGTAGGAATCTCCCCGGCGCAGCACGCCATCATTCCCGAAGGAGAACCGGGAGAGTTACACGTCTCGCTGGCCGGCTCGGATCCGATGAAAGATAAATGCTGGATCTGGTCGGATAAGATGGAAGATAGCCACTGCCTCTGGTGCCATGACGCTTTTGACTCCCTCTGCTGGGCCAGTGACTCCTGCTTGTCCTATGGAAAACATGTCGATCTTTACTGGTCGATCAACGATTGCTCGCCCCCGTATTACCCCTTTCTGGTGGAAACTGTCAGGATCGGGATGCACAGTTACCTGTGGCCGGGCCCTGAGGATCTGGATGTCGTTTTCGGAGTTGAGATTCGAGATGTCGCCGACTGGAGTCCGGTGACCGAGTGTCCCACGTTCAGCCCGGGCCGGCTGGTCTGGACGTCCCCGCCGATCACCGTTCCACTGCCGCCGGGATGGTTCGGGTGTGTGGAGGTTGATATTCCCGGCGTCTGGGTCTATGAACCGTTTGCGGTCTGCTGGCATCTCCTCTTTCATCCGCCCTATCACATTGATGAGGGCGTCTTTGGCTGGATGACCGACCTCGATGGCGTGTATCCCTGCTTGAATTGGGTAGGGGCGGGGACCGAGTGGTACGATTTCTACTGGGATCTTGATCAGATGCTCGGGTATGACAACGACCTGGTCATTCGCGTCGGAGGCCGCCCGCAGTGGAATGTGGCCGTGACCATGGGCGATTTTTCGGCCGTACCGGGCGACGGCAGGGTCACCCTTCTCTGGCAGACGTTTTCCGAGACGGACAATGCCTATTGGGTGATCACCAGGGATGGCCGACGTATCACTCGTCTCGAGGGGCAGGGAAGCAAGGAGACGCCCAGCCGGTATCGGTACGCTGATACAGATCTTACCAATGGACAGACCTATAGCTATTTCCTCGAAGCCTGGAGCTTTGCCGGTGAGGTGGAGACGTTCGGTCCAGTCACGGCGACTCCCGCGGCCGCCGTTGGTCTTCCCGATGAATGTATTCTCCACCAGAACCACCCCAACCCTTTCAACGCCGCCACCGATATTGGTTACCAGCTCCCGGCAGCAGAACACGTCACCCTGAAGATCTTCAACACCCTGGGCCAGGAGGTATGCACTCTGGAGGACGGCGCTCAGGAAGCCGGCGTCCATTCGGCCCGCTGGGACGGGTGCGATAACGACGGCAGGCCGGTGAGCAGCGGGCTATACTTCTGCCGGATGAAAGCGGGGGGGTATCACCAAACGATAAAGGTACTGATGTTGAGGTAGAGACGTCGGGGGCGCGGCCGGCCGCGCCCTTTTTTATTCTGACGGTGCTTTGGCACCCGAAGAACCATTCCTCAAAATGATCGACGATCTCGGGGCGCAGGGTGCGATGTGCCCCTTTAGTTTTTTATGGGTGAGAGGGGCGTCCGGTGACGGCCGGCGTTCATTCGGGTATGTTTTTTGCAGTATTTTGATTTTTAGTGCAAAATTCCCTGAAGGACGACATCGTCATACCATCGGCGGCAGAAAAAATTCGGCTATAAAATTCTTGACAAGAATATCGCGATTGAGGTAAGATGAAAGAGGATTGTTCTTCTTTCAAGTCTGTCGCCGGCTTTCAGATCTCGGACCCCGGGAGGCCCAGCATGTCATTCAGATCATTCCAGATTCTGCTGTTGCTGTTCACGCTGCTGATCGGCATGCCCCCCTTATGGGCGGCGGGAGACCCGTTCTACGTCCCCGGTCAGATCATCGTCAAATTCACCGATGAGGTCAATCCGGCCGCCGCGGCCAAGGCAGATGGCCCGCCGGTCCTCGGTGTCGCCTCATTGGACCGGACGATCCAGCGCTGCGAGGTCAGCCATTTGCAGCCCCTCTTTCCGCATAAGACTTCCCAGCTGGGCCGAATCTGCCAGATCGACTTTCCCCCGGGGCGAGATGTTCTCGAAGTCACCGCCGCCTTTGCGGCGGACGCTCATGTTCTCTATGCCGAGCCCAGATACATCGACCGCCTCTGCACCGTGCCCTCCGATCCCGACTATCTGGCCGGGATGCAGTGGTACCTGGATAAAGTCCAGGCCCCCCTGGCCTGGGATGTGGCCCGGGGCAACAGCTCTGTGGTCATCGCCATCGTGGATCAGGGGGTGGACTGGAACCATCCCGACCTGGCGGAGAACATCTGGGTCAATCCAGGGGAGGATCTCGACGGCAACGGCCAGATCACCGGTACCGACTTCAATCTGGCCGACGATGACAGCAACGGCTATGCCGACGATTTTTTCGGCTGGGACTTCGGCGGGTACGGCTATCCCGACTGGAATCCGATGGAGAACCCGGGCCCTTATCCTCCCCACGGGACCCACTGCGCCGGCATCGCCGCGGCCGTCACCGACAACGCACTGGGTGTGGCCGGGATGTCGTGGAACTGTTCGATTATGGCGATCAAGGTCACCGAGGACGAGAACTCGGCCGTCTATTACGGCTATGAAGGTATCCAGTATGCCGCCGACAACGGCGCCGACGTGATCAACATCAGCTGGGGACGCTCAGTCGGCAACCCCAGCCAGGCCCAGCAGGAGATCATCGACAGCGCCTTCGCCCGGGGATGCATTATCGTGGCCGCCGCCGGAAACGATCCCGGCGTGCTGCCGCCGGACACCTGTGGACTGTACTGGCCGGCCTGGTATGACCATGTCACCGCCGTGGCCGCCATCGACCAGGATGACTATATCGCCGAGTGGTCCTACTATGGCGATTGGGCGGATGTCTGCGCGCCCGGGGTCGACATATACAACACCTTCTGGGATAACACCTACGGCTCCCTGGATGGCACCAGCATGGCCGTCCCGGTGGTGGCCGGAGTGGCCGGATTGGCCAAGAAGCTCCAACCCGACCTGGACAGCGATGAGTTCGAGTCCCGAATGCGGACCACCTCCGATGATATCGACCATCTCAATCCGGGATACGAAGGCTGGCTGGGAGGGGGACGGCTGAACGCCTACCGGGCGCTGCAGGAGAATGTCGCCGTGGTCCTGGCCGGCTTCCAGGCTTCCGCCGGGTCCGATCACATCCTGCTCACCTGGACCACGGCCTCGGAGACGGACTGCCAGGGCTGGGAGGTCCATCGAAGCACCCGGGAGGACGGCGGATATGTTCGCATGGCTGTTCTGCCCGGCCAGGGATCGACGGAGCTGGAACATCAGTACCGGTGGACCGACCACCAGGTCGCGGCCGGACAGACTTACTACTACAAGCTTAAAGAGGTGGATTTCGACGGCACGCAGTGGTGGTCGGAACCGGTTTCCGCCGCCGTGGCCGCCGCCGGCGCGGTCCCCCAGGGTTATGCTCTTGATCAGAACTATCCCAATCCGTTCAATGCCCAGACCAATATCAGATATCGTATCGGGGAGTATGGCCGCGCCACCCTGAAGATCTTCAACATCCGCGGTCAGCAGGTCAGCTCACTGGTCGACGGCGGGCAGAACGCCGGCTGGCACCAGGCGCGCTGGGACGGCCGGGATGGGGACGGTCGCCAGGTGGCCAGCGGGATCTACTTCTGCCGCCTGGAGACGGGGGGATACCGCCGGACGGTGAAGATGGTGCTGGTCAGATAAGCTGCCATCGAAGACACATTTTTAAAGCCCTCTCAATCTCCGGAGAGGGCTTTTTTCTTTAGCCAGCACCGGGTCGGCCGGGGTCGTCCGAAAGAAATCCTCGACTCCCGCCACGTGGAGGATGATGGCCCGCCCGACATGATAGATCGCCGGAGGTCGACTGAAAAAATTTTCCTTTTTAAAATAATTTCTTGACAAAAAAACTTTTCGTGGTATAATGGATGTGGAACTGAAAGTCTCTGTTGTTATAAGAAAGACCCGGAGCATCGATTGAGGAGTTCCGGCGAGAACATTAGAGATCTTTTCTGGAAAAGGCGATGACGAAAGGAATGACGAGAAAACAGATCGGCTCAGGCCTGCTCGTATTCCTCCTCACCCTGGCATTTTTTCTCGATGTCTCCGCGCAGTCTGTGGTGAAGGTTGCCCCCGGCCACGGGCCGGGCCGATCGCACCCGACCGATGAGCCGAATGGCGATCCGGTCCCGTTGCCGCCACCCGTCCCATATCGGGCTTCGGAATCGAAAGGAGATCCCCTGGGGCAGTCCTTTGTTATCGGTTCCACCTGGTATGACCTGCAGCACACCGGAACCATCGGGAAGATGATCTCACTAACAGCCGGCCGCGGTGTGCATCTGTGCTGGATGAATGCTTATGAAGCGTCGGCTCCCCACCGGCATGTCTATTATAATTATGTGTACCCGTCGGGGAACATCGCCTGGCCCGACACCGGCTTTCGGGTGGATTATTACTATCGAGCAGGCTACGCCAACCTCGCCCACCTGAGCACCGGAGAGGCCGTGGTGGCCTATCACTCATGTGAGACGTCTGAAGCGCTTTTTCATACCGAGGTGGCCTTCGATTTTTTGGAGGGATTCGGAGCCTTTCAGATTACTCCCCTCGGGGAAGCACCGGGCTGGTATACTCCCAGAGTTCCCAAGGTGGCCGTCTGCGGTCAGGATTTCATCCACATCGTCTCCTGCGAACTCTCCAGTCGGCCCTGGAACCGCATCGCCTATGCCCGGTCGGAGAACGGCGGCTACGATTACACCCCCTTTGTAGAAGTCGATACGGTGATGAACATCGCCCACGATGTAGCTGCCTCGCCGGTCTCGAACACGGTCGGCATCGCCTATCTTCGGACGGCCTTCGGCCTCGATAATTTAGAACCCTATGAAGGCACCGACGTCATCGAGATGAACAACGATGTGTTTCTGGTGGAATCGGAGGATGGCGTCACCTGGGACTTCTCGCAGAAGAGGAACGTCACCGGCCTTATCGAGCCGGACACCAGCCGGTATCCGGATACCACCTGGGCCAACGGGGACACGCTGCGGGCCTTTTGGGATGTCAGCCTGCTCTATGATTGCCAGGATCATGCGCATCTGGCCTTCACCACCAAGGGGCTGTGGTTCGACGCCCGGCTGGCGGCTCAACCGGACAGCTTCGCCGCGGTGGGGATGACCCGCGACGCCTCGGTCATCTGGCACTGGAGCGAGGCGACCGACAGCATCACGGTGATCGCCCGGGGCTGGTACGATGTCGGTGCACCGGGCAGTCCGCCGGAATCCTATCGGGGGGCAGGCTACACCAGAGGGACCGTCGATCGTCCCTCCCTGGGGCTAGATCCAGAGACCGGCTCTCTCTACTGCGTATACGTCAGATGCACTCAGGGCGATACATCCCGCGGCCCCATTCCCAGCCACGGCTGGGCCAACGGGGAGATCTACGGCGCGGTCTCGACCGATGGGGGCCTCAACTGGTCGGAGGGCGTCAATCTGACCAATGCGCCCAGCTGCAACTGTTTTCCCGGTGAGTGTCTCGATGACGATTATCCCTCCCTGGCGGCCACGGTGAATGACACCCTGCACCTCATCTATATCGAGGATAAAGATGCCGGGGCCGTGGTCCACTGGCAGCCGCAGGAGGGCGCCTGGACCGAGAATCCGGTCATGTATCAGAAAGTCCCGGCTGCACTCGTCCCCCCCGGTCCTCCCTATGTCCCCCACTTCGATTTCCATGTCAGGCCCCGGCCGGCGCCGGCGCCGGTCAGCGACCTGTCGATCGCTCTGGACCGGGACCGGCTGGTCCTGGAATGGTCGCCGGTGACCGTCGATACCGGTGGTCAGGCTCTATCGGTCGATCGGTATCGTGTCTTTCGCGACACCGTGGCCTTTTTCGGTCCCGGCCACACACCGTTCGATTCCACGGAATCGGCTGGATACGTGGACATCTCGGGCGCCGCGGGCAGTACCGAGCATCAATATTATTACGCAGTGACCGCCGTCTCCGGCAGGAAGGAATCGAAATTCTCCAATCGGGTGGGCGAGTTCGACCGGGAACTGCTCTCTGGAGAACCGTTCCGTAAAGGCATGGAAAGGTAATCTGATGTTTCAGCCCCGACCACAGTTCATCAGCACCCTGATATTCAGGACCATCACGATCCTGGCCGCCCTCGGCCTGTTCTCGACGGCAGCCCGGGCTTCAAACCAATACGAACCCGGCCAGGTAATCGTCAAGTTCGCCCCGCAGACCGAGCCGATCCAGGTGGAGAACCACGACGGGATTATCTCCCTGGGGATCGAACACATCGACAGCCGCCTGGCGCAATATGGTGTCCATACGGCCGAGCCGATCTTCCCCTGGAAACGCTCGGAGCTGGGACGGATCTATCAGCTGGACTTCGACACCCTCTATGACGCCCGGGAAGCCGCTGCCGACCTGGCGCAGGATCCCTTGATCCTCTATGCCGAGCCGCGCTACCGGCACCGGACCTTCGACGTCCCGGACGATTCCTTCTATACCACCGGCGTGCAGTGGTATCTGGATGCCGTGTTCGCTCCCCAGGCCTGGGACATCACCCACGGGGACAGCTCGGTGATCATTGCCATGGTGGACACCGGGATCGACTGGAACCACCCCGATCTGGCGGAGAATATCTGGGTCAACCCGGGGGAGGACCTCAACGGGGACGGTTTCATCACCACCGTGGATTTCAATCTGGCCGACGATGACAGCAACGGGTATGCCGACGATTTCTTCGGCTGGGATTTCGCCGGATACGGCTATCCCGACTGGAATCCCATGGAGAATCCGGGATCCTACGGCTCTCACGGCTCCCACTGCGCCGGCGTCGCCTCGGCGGTGACCGACAATCATCTGGCCTGCGCCGGGATGGCCTGGAACTGCGCCCTCATGGCGGTGAAGACATCCTATGATGAAACCAACAGGATCGTCTATGGATACGAAGGCGTGCAGTATGCCGCCGAGAACGGGGCCGACGTGATCCATATGGGGTGGGGAGACACCACCTACAGCGCCTTCGGTCAGGAGATTATCGACAGCGCCTCTGCCAGAGGCGCCATCCTGGTGGCGGCGGCGGGCAACGATCCTTCTGTCGCGCCGCCCGATACCTGTCCGCGGATCTACCCGGCCGGCTATGAGCACGTGACGGCTGTCGCGGCCACCAACATTTTCAACCAGATACCGGCCTGGTCATACTACGGCGCCTGGGTCGATGTCTGTGCCCCGGGCCAGGGGATCTACAACACCATGTGGAACGACAGTTATGCCATGCGCCAGGGAACCAGCCGGTCCTGTGCCCTGGTCGCCGGAGTGGCGGCCCTGGCCAGGGCGATCGATCCGGAGATGGACAGTGACGGGTTCGAGCTGCTGATGCGGACCGCCTCCGATGATATCGAGGGACTTAATCCCGGATATGAAGGCTGGCTGGGGGGCGGGCGGCTCAATGCCTACCGGGCCCTGCGGGAGAATGTCCCGGTGGTGCTGGCCGAGTTCGCGGCCGTCGGCGGCCCGGGCCAGATCGTGCTCAGCTGGCGAACCGCCTCGGAGGTGGGCTGCGATCGCTGGGAGGTGCATCGCAGCCGGGGGGCGATCGGATCCTGCGAGAGGATCGGCCACCTGCCCGGGCAGGGCACTTCCGATGCAGGGCATCTCTACCGCTGGGTGGATCGCGAGGTGGAGAGCGGGGTGGTTTATGGCTACCGGCTGCGGCAGGTGGACCGGAACGGCGGTGCGAGCTGGTCCGGGGTGGTTACCGCGGTGGCGGCCGGCCGGGCCCCGGTGGTGCGGACCTATGCCCTGGATCAGAACAGCCCAAATCCCTTCAACGCGGTCACCGAGATCCGCTACCGTATCCCGGAGGCCGGCGACGTGGCCCTGAGGATCTACAACACCCTGGGCCAGGAGGTTCACCGGCTGGTGGATGAGGTCCAGTCGGCCGGGACCTATCGGGTGCGCTGGGACGGCCGGGACGCGGCCGGCCGCCAGGTGGCCAGCGGGCTGTACTTCTGCCGCCTGGAGGCTGGCGGATTCAGCCGGACCATCAAGATGGCGCTGCTGCGGTGACCCTGAGCTCGCCGCATTTCATGAAAAAAAGCCGCAGGCCATAAGACCTGCGGCTTTTATCATTCTATCCCGTGTCGCCGGAGCAGGATTATTTTTTCTCCTTGCCCCCGGACTCTTCCTCGGGCTCTTCCGGCTTCTCCTCCGCCGGCGGGGCCTCCTCTTCCTTTTTCTCGGCAGGAGGCGCCGGTTCGGCCGTCTCCTCCTCCTCAGCCTCCTCGAATTCCTCGAACTCCTCCTCTTCCTCATCCTCCCGCTCGAGCAGGTTCTCGTCGTCCTTGCGTTTTCTGATGATCAGATAAATGATCGTCTGACCGGCGCTCCAGGTGGCCAGGCCGTAGGAGAGCACCATGCCGAAGATGATCAGCAGAAAGATTCCCAGGATGACGGCGGCCGCGGACTCGGCCCCGTGAAGCTCCATGTGGGGCATCCGGTAGATCGAGACCAGGGCCAGCTTGCCGGTCCACCAGCCCTTGGCCCACAGGGACCATATGCTCAGCTTGGTGGGCAGCCAGTTAATGGCCGCCATGGCGATGTTGTACAGCTTGGGACCCATGGTCCAGCCCATGATCATGTAGCCGAACTTCAGGGCCCAGTAGCTGAACAGGCCGAAGATATAGACGGCGGCCACGACCAGGCCGCCCAATAAGACGTTATAGACCACGAACCGCCAGGTCTGGCTCCAGATGGTGGAGAAGAACTGGATCATGGTCTCGAAGGAATCCTCCCTCGCCGTGGCCACGATGGCCGGTCCGGCGATCAGCCCGACCGTGAAAACCACCCCCAGGAAGACCAGGAACAGGGCCGCTCCCCAGATGGGGATGGTGAACACGGCCACCAGCAGCTCTCCCAGAAAGGGGATCTTGCCGATCAGCCCGGCGACGATGCCGCAGACGACCAGAAAGGCGATGATAATGATGATCATGATCGGAGAGAAGACGATCGCCTTCCAATTCTTCTTGATGAACCCGATCGATTCCCGGGCGGTGTAAAAATCGTCGCCTTTAAGCTGCTGGTAGGTAATTTTGGCGGTGGCGGTGCTGTACAGCAGCCACATGATCACCCAGAAGACGACCCCGGCGATGTAGATGATCCAACCCAGCCAGGTCAAGACCCCGGGCACCACCGCGGGGAACAGGCGGTAAGTTGCCCAGGTGGCACCCAGGCCGATGCCGCTGGCCAGCAGGGCAATATAGGTGAGGATGACATACCCGACATACCCGAGGAGAAAACCCCAAAACTGGAGCAGGATCTTCTTGCCGCTGAGTCCATACCGGGCGGCTCGAAAGACGTCCCGGAAATCGAAATACAGTTTCATCATCGGATCCCCCTTTCGGTGTGCACACACCGCAGAAACGTGAGAATGGCCATTTGGTACGAAATTCTAATGCATTTTTGTCCCTCTGTCAACAAAAAAATGGCCTGAGGGCACAAAATTCACCCTCCGGGCCCAGAAATTAATTGACAACGAGGAATAAATTGATATTATCCATATCAATAGTGTCTCCCGGAAGAACGGATCGCGTTTCTGGTTGAGGAAACATGATCGGAAGGAGGGCTCTATGGCCGTAGGGAGAGATCGCTGGGACAGCCGGGCCGGTTTCGTTCTGGCCGCCGTCGGTTCCGCCGTGGGGTTGGGGAACGTCTGGCGGTTCCCGTATATCTGCTATGAAAACGGAGGGGGCGCATTTCTGATCCCCTACTTCGTCGCCCTGCTGACAGCAGGAATCCCGCTGCTTATTCTGGAATACGCCCTGGGGCACCGGATGCAGGCCGGGGCGCCCAAGGCCTTTGAAAATGTTTCACAGAAGACCGGTTTTGTGGGCTGGTGGGCCGTCTTCGCCGGGTTCAGCATCGTCATCTACTACGCCATCATCATGGCCTGGGCCTTCGGATACCTGATCTATTCACTCAATCTGGCCTGGGGCGCCGACGCGGCCGGCTTCTTCCATAACAGCTGCCTGGGACTTTCCTCCGGGCCGGGAGAGCTGGGCTGCATCCGGTGGCCGGTCTTGCTCGGTCTGATCGCCACCTGGATCAGCATCCTGCTGATCATTCACAAAGGGGTCAAGAGCGTCGGGAAGGTGGTCCTGGTCACCGTGCCCCTACCCATCCTGCTGCTGATCATCATGGTCATCCGGGGGGTGACCCTGCCCGGCGCGGCCGAGGGGCTGCGCTATTACCTGACCCCCAACTTCGAGGCCCTCACCGATCCCAATGTCTGGCTGGCCGCCTACGGCCAGATCTTCTTTACCCTGACCATCGGATTCGGGGTGATGATCGCCTACGCCAGTTACCTGCCCAAGAAATCCGACATCACCAACAACGCTTTCATCACCGGACTGGTCAACTGCGGGACCAGCTTTCTGGCCGGATTCGCCGTCTTCAGCACCCTGGGATACCTGGCCCACATGACCGGCACCGGCGTCGAGGACGTGGTCAGCAGCGGCATCTCCCTGGCCTTCATCACCTATCCGACGATGATCTCACTGCTGCCCTTCGGTGCCTCCATCTTCGGGATTATCTTTTTCCTCATGCTGCTGACCCTGGGGATCGATTCGGCCTTCTCCCTGGTGGAGGCGGCCGTGGCCGCCGGTATGGACCGGTGGAAGTTCTCCCGCAAGGCCATCAACCTGTTCACCTGCGGGGTGGCCTTCCTGCTGGGGCTGATCTTCTGCACCCAGAGCGGGCTCTACTGGCTGGATATCGTCGATCACTTCATCAACAACTTCGGCCTGGTCCTGATCGGCCTGTTCGAGTGCCTGGCCATCGGCTACGTATTCGGCACCAAAAAGATGCGTGACTACATCAACTCCGTCTCGGAGATCAAACTGGGGCCCTGGTGGGACTGGCTGATCAAGGTGGTGGTGCCCATCATCCTGGTCGTCACCGTGGTCATGAGCCTGGTCAGTCTGCTGCGGGTGCCCTACGGCAATTACCCTCAGTGGGCGCTGGTCATTGCCGGCTGGGGAGTGGCCCTGATCATCCTGGCCCTGGCCCTGCTGGCCAACAGGCGGTTCCTGCCGCTGGGTATCCTGCTGGCCGTGATCTGCCTGGTCGCCATCGGCGCCCTGACCTCCGGAGCGGTAGCCATGGCCCTGTTCGGCTGCCTGGTGCTGTATGGCGGACTGGCCATCTGCCTGCGCCGGGCCCTGAGGAAAAAGGCGACGCCGGGTGAAGGGTGGGGAGGGGAATGAACACGGCATTGAACCGCGGCGCAGGAGTCGAACCGCGGCGCGGGAGTCGAACCGCGGCGGTTGAGAGAGTGAGGCAGGAGATGTGAACGAGGGAAAACGGAGACGGATGAAAGGGGGGCGATGAACACGTCGCCCCCCTTCGCTCGTAAAAAAGCCTTGACTGTTATTGGCGATTTGGTTAAATTACCAAATAGTATCATGTCGTTATCATGGAGCATGTCTGCCCGGCCTGAAATTGATGCTTCCGGGAACGGATGGCGGCCAGGATTCTGGCCGCAGCAGCCGAAAGGATGCCATGGCGAAAGAACAGGAGATCGAAACGATCACCCTGTCGAGCCGACAGGTCGGCATCGTCGGGCTGAAATCCATTCTCCAACAGGTCGCCTCGCTGGGGCTCGATGATGAAAAGCGGATCACGACCCGGCTCATCGACAAGGTCAAAGTGCTCAATTATATACCGGACTCGGCCGAGGCCGAGTATGGAAAGGCGCTCCTGCGGTCCTATCAACGTTATCTGAGCCAGGAGACAGATATGATGGAGTCGGCGCGCAACCTGGTCATCAGGATACTGGGTCCCGGCTGCCCGCGCTGTGATCAATTGACCAGGGAGGTGAGAAATGCCCTGGCCGAGCTGGGACTGGCGGCGGATGTGGAACATGTCCGCGATCCGGCGGCCGTCGCCAAACACGGTTTCATCGGCACGCCGGCCCTGGTGATCAACGGCCGGGTTCGTTCATCGGGCCGCTTGCCCTCCCGGGAGAAGATCAAAGTCTGGCTGCGGGAGTGAAACGAATCGCAAAGAACCATCACAAGGAGATCCTCATGGATCCTAAAACGCAGTCCCGATATGAGGCACGCGCCCGGATCATCAAGGCCATGGCCCATCCGACAAGACTGTTCCTCGTCGATGAGCTTTCCCGAGGGGAGCATTGTGTCTGCGAGCTCACCGAGATGATCGGGGCCGACGTCTCCACCGTCTCCAAGCACCTGGCCATTCTGAGGAATGCCGGGGTGGTCCAGGACGAAAAGCGCGGGGCGCAGGTCTATTACTCCCTACGGTGCCCCTGTGTGCTCAACTTCTTCAGCTGCGTGGAAAATGTCTTGGTGACCACGGCGGAAGAACAGTTGGAGATCACCAGATAGAAGGCCGTTTTCTCTTTTCAAGACACTTGGCGATTTTACAAGATGTGCCGGAGGAGTCGTCTGGCGGAGGGAGATGATCGATGCACTGGAAAGAAGAGTGGAGAAAGCTGGTCCTCATCGCGGTTGTTTTCCTGGCCTGCTTCTACCTGCCCATGGGAAGCGAGCGGTTTCGCGGCGCCGTACTGGAATCACTTCACCTGGTCAAATGGTACGCCCGGGAGCACGTGCTGCTGTGCCTGATCCCGGCCTTCTTCATCGCCGGAGCCATTGCCGTATTCGTCAGCCAGGGGGCGGTGATGAAATACCTGGGCGCCCGGGCTAAAAAGGTTCTGGCCTACGGCGTGGCCTCGGTCTCGGGGTCCGTGCTGGCCGTGTGCTCCTGCACCGTGCTGCCGTTGTTCGCCGGCATCTACCGCATGGGGGCCGGGTTGGGGCCGGCCACCGCCTTCCTGTACTCCGGGCCGGCCATCAACGTGCTGGCCATCATCCTCACCGCCCGGATCTTGGGACTGGAGCTGGGCGCCGCCCGGGCCATCGGGGCGGTGCTGTTCAGCGTGGTCATCGGGCTGGGCATGCATCTGATCTTCCGCCGCGAGGAGGTGCGCAAGGCCGATGCCCAGATGGCCATGCCAGAGCCCGAAACGGCCCGGCCGTTGTGGCAGAACGCCATGTACTTCGCCTCCATGGTGGGGATACTGGTGTTCGCCAACTGGGGGAAGCCCGCGGAGCCGGGCGGCCTGTGGCAAGCCATATACTCCGCCAAGTGGATCATCACCGGTCTCTTCTCGGTGGCCTTGGCCCTGATTCTGGTCGTATGGTTCGGACTGGCCTGGCGGCGCATGCTGGTGGCCGGCCTGCCGGCCCTGATATTGGCCCTGGCCTGGCCCGGGCAGCCGATGATCGCCTTCGCCGCCGGGGTGCTGGGGCTCTCGGTGCTCACCGGCTCCACGGGGGGCGAAACCGGACAGTGGTTCGAATCGACCTGGGGGTTTGCCAAACAGATCCTGCCGCTGCTGTTCTTCGGCGTCCTGGTGGCCGGCGCGCTATTGGGCCGTCCCGGCCATGAGGGGCTCATTCCGGCCGCATGGGTGCAGAGCGCGGTCGGAGGGAACTCTCTTCTTTCGAACCTGTTCGCCTCGGTGGCCGGGGCCTTCATGTACTTCGCCACCCTCACCGAGGTGCCCATCCTGCAGGGTTTGATCGGCAGCGGCATGGGCAAGGGGCCGGCCCTGGCCCTGCTCTTGGCCGGCCCGGCGCTGAGCCTGCCCAATATGCTGGTCATCCGCAGCGTCATGGGAACGAAGAAGACCGTCGTCTATGTGTCGCTGGTGGTGCTCATGGCCACGTTCAGCGGCATCGTCTATGGGACCATTTTCGGATAGGAGGTCGAAGTGAAAAAGATTCAGATCCTGGGCACGGGGTGCCCGAAATGCCAGGCCCTGGCCAAAAACGCAGAGGCTGCAGCCGCGGAAATGAACCTCGAGTACGAGTTGGAAAAGGTCACCGATATCAGCGAGATCATGAAGTTCGGCGTGATGATGACGCCGGCGCTGGCCGTGGACGGAGAGGTGAAAAGCGTGGGAAAGGTGCTCTCGGCGGAGCAGATCAGGGCGATGCTGGAGTAGTGTATCCTGTGCCGCCCTTTCTTGGGGTGATCACCTGGCGAAGGGCTGCAATGGAAGTTCACACCCCATCGACAAGAGAAGGAGTCGGAAGAATGATGGCGAGACCAAACGAGTGTCAGTGCGGCTCGGCTCCAAAGCTCATCTTCGCCTGCTCGGGGGCCGCCGATGTCGGCGCCGTCGCCGACCGGGCCGCCCGGGAGCTGGCCCGACAGGGAGCCGGGAACATGTACTGCCTGGCCGGTGTGGGCGGCCGGGTGAGCGGCATCCTGAAAAGCACCGAGGCGGCCGCGGCCATCCTGGCCATCGACGGCTGTCCTCTGGACTGCGCCAGGCTTTGCCTGGAGGAGGCCGGTTTCAAGGAGTTCAAGCACCTGCGTGTCACCGACCTGGGTTTGGAAAAGGGAAGCTCTCCGGCAACCGAGGAGAACATCGCCAGGGTGGCCGCTCGCGGTGCCGAACATCTTTCGGGCTGAGGTCTGAGTTCCGCCGCTTGGTCTTGAAGAAAAATGGCGCGCCGCCTTTCATGTGTGACATCGTATGATTCGAAGGACGCGAAGAGTCACTCCATCGTCTTTGCACAGGAGGTCGGTTATGGAGGAGACATCCTCACAGAAGAGAAAGCCCACGGGGTTTCGAAAAAAGGTTCTGTTCATCATCGGCCTGATCGTCGTCGTGATCGCCATTCTGGTCGTGAAAGGACAAAGACAGGTGTCCGATCCTTCCCAAAGCGACCCTGAGAAAAAACCTGCGCAGGCGCAGAGATCGGAGCGGATCGCGACGGATAAGCCCAATCCCGGTGAGCAACCGCAGCCGGCGGCCCTCCCACGGTTGGTCGACCTGGGCGCTGACAAATGCGTTCCCTGCAAGATGATGGCGCCCATCCTCGAGGAGCTGAAGATCGAATATCGTGGAAGATTCGAGGTCGAGGTCATCGATGTGTGGAAAAATCCGGCAGCCGGCCGCCAGTGGCGCATCCGGGTCATCCCGACGCAGATCTTCATCGACGAGTCGGGAAAGGAGCTCTATCGTCATGAGGGTTTTCTCTCCAAGGAGGATATCCTCAAGAGGTGGAAGGATCTGGGAGTGGATGTCGAGCGGCAGGTTGGACAGAGAAATGAACAGAGATCAGAGATCAGACTAGCCTCCATGCAGGCCTGTTGTGAACGGCCGAAGACACGCATCCCCGGATGGGGCAATTTTCGACCGTGATCATGCCAGTCGGAGCATCGCCAGACTCATCCTCACGGAGAGGTCGTTATGAATGAACTGTTCACCAGCTTGACACACGCGGTCGAGGGCGCTCCCCTGGTGGCCATGGCTGCTTCTTTTATCTGGGGCATTTTGAGCATCCTGCTCAGCCCCTGCCACCTGGCCAGCATCCCGCTGATCGTCGGGTTCATCGACGAGCAGGGGCGCATCTCCACCCGGCGCGCCTTTCTGATATCGACGGTGTTTGCTGTTGGGATCCTGATCACCATCGGGGTCATCGGGGCCGTCACCGCCGCCGCCGGCCGGATGATGGGCGATGTGGGGGCCTATGGGAATTATATCGTGGCCGTCATCTTCTTTCTGGTCGGCCTTCACCTGCTGGACGTCATCCCCATGCCCTGGTCGGGCCCAGGCCGGGTGGGCATGAAGCGCCGGGGGATGCTGGCCGCCTTCATCCTCGGCCTGATCTTCGGCATCGCCCTGGGCCCCTGCACCTTCGCCTACATGGCCCCCATGCTGGGGGTCACCTTCCGGGTGGCCGCCGGAAATCTGCCCTACGGTATTTCTCTGCTCGCCGTCTACGGCCTGGGGCACTGCTCGATCATCGTGGTGGCCGGCACCAGCACCGAGCTGGTGCAGCATTACCTCAGGTGGAACGAACGCTCCCGGGGAGCCGTCATCTTGAAAAGGATCTGCGGTGTTCTGGTCATCCTCGGCGGGCTGTATCTGATCTATTTGGCCGCCTGACAGTTGACTGGAAAGGAGAATGAACATGAGAAAGCCCGGATCGTTGCGGATCGGATTGCTGATCTTCTTCTTCCTCAGCATCAAAACGTCCTTGTCTCTATCTCATTCCGGTGTTGTGCCGGCATCAGCAGAGCTGAGATCCTTTGATGCGGCGGTGGCGGAGACCCGGGTGGAAATGCGCCAATACTGTTCCCTTGTTCAACAGCTCATGAATGAGAAGAAAGAAGATGTGGTTGTTCAGCAGTCGGCTCTCCGGCACATTCGGAAAGCTCAGGAGTTATGGCAGAGTGTCCAGGATCAATTCCAGCACACCCCGCCACCGGAATATGCTCGGGACGTCAAGTTTCCCGGCCGGCTCGCCGATATCGCCGATGCCATGAAGGACATGGAGATCCATCTAGCGGCGGGGAATGCCAGGAAATCTTTCCGGATGTGCGGTTTCGGCTGCGGCCTGTTCGTCGCTCTGCACGAAGAGAATGGACTCGTCTATGCGGTGGATCGGCTGTTTCATCTGCGGAAAACGGTCAAGACCGCGAAAGCCGCTCTTCAGGACGATGCGGAACTGACAACGGATGTCACCGCTGAGATAGTACATCAGCGCGATCGTGTGCTGCTGGCTCCCTGTCCGTCGCCCGGGGATCCTGAGCATTGTGAAAAGTATCGTCAGACGGTGAAAACCCTCTCCGGCACACTGGATGACATGGCCCTGGCCGCCGCCAACGGCGATCGAAAGACCGTGGCGGATGTTCTGGATACTGTGCTCACGGGAATAAACCGGGCTTACGGATTGTCTATATATTAATAGTGTATTGAGCTGAAAACCAGGTACTCCTGGCCTAACCGGCTGAAGACAGTTACCCCCTCATAAGGATTCTAAGGGATGAAACACCTTTTCTTCATCGCGCTCTTTTCCGTCATTCGGCTGTCTGTTGTCTGGGGCCAGGAAATGGCCGCGGATTCTGTTCAAATTGGTTTACAGCAAGCCCTGCGAGAGGCGACGGCGAACAATGAGCATCTCAAGATGGCGGACACGCGGGTACGAGGCGCTGAAGCAGCGCTCAGGGAAAGCCGGGGAGCTTCTCTCCCGCAGCTGGACGCGGTTTTTTCTTATACCTATGTGGACATCGTCCCCGGTTTTCGAAACGAGCTATTGGGAAACATCGAGCACGATCTTCTTCCGAAGATAGCGGTGAGTCAACCTCTTTATACGGGTGGGCGTCTGTCCAATAATCGGAAAACAGCCGAGGCGGAATTGGAATTACAGCGGCTTTCACTCCGGAACGAAGAGCTGGGCGTAAAACTTTCCGTTTCTCTGGCGTATTATCAGTTGCTGTCGCTGAACAATCAGATCGGCATCTTGCAGGAAAGTCAACGGCAGTTGCAGGTGCATCAACAGTACGCCCGGCTGTTGGTGCAGGCGGGCAGGATGTCGGAATTGGAGCTCCATCGGCTGGCGGTGGAGCTGGCGGCAGTGGACGGTCGCTTGCTGAAATTGCGTGATGATTATCGGCAGCTGTCAAACGATTTGAGCCTGCTCTTGGGGCGCGATGAACAGCCCGTCTATGTTCCAACCGATACCCTGCGACTGGAGGGGCTGGCGATCGACACGACGCACATCGTGCGGATCGCAGTTCAAAACAATCCCGATTGGAAGAAGCTGGAATGGGAGCAGCGGCGTGCGGAAGCACAGATCAATTCCCAGCAGGCGGCGCGCCGGCCGCAGGTGTCGGCTACGGCCTGGTATGGGTACGAGTTTGGCCTGGAGTCCTTTTCGTTCAGCAAAAACGACCGCTATTTCGTGGGACTGAATGCTCAGATGCCGTTGTTCGACGGCGGCGTCATCGCTGCGAAAATCGATCAAGCGCAATCACGATACGAGCACACTCAATGGCAGCGGGAATATATGCGCAAAGCCCTGGCGGCGCAGGTACAGAACCTCTACCTTCGTCTGCGGGAGATGGATGCTCAGGTGGCGATTCAGCAGCAAGCGGTGGAACAAGCCGATCAGAGTTATCGGCTGGCGTTGATCGAATACAACGCCGGCCGCCGCTCGAACACGGACCTCTTGGACATTCAGAAGAGCCTGATGACAAGCGAGCTGAATTTGAACGAGGCCATCGTGAATCACAACAAATCTCGAGCGCAGCTGCTCTATATTCTGGGAGTATTATAGACGGGAATGAATGGCCGTGAGTCGGGCGGCCGCGGGTTGCCGGGCTTCATCCGGCCGAGGATCCTTTCGAGAATGACATGAATATTTTTGATCTGAACACCATCAAAGTCTCTCCGTACGAAGAGCGGCAGAAAAATGTCTTGTATCACGCTGAAGAGTTCAAGGTCCGTTTGATCGAGCTGCCCGCCGGCGGGAGCATGCCCGAGTGTGAAATGGCTTCGCATGTTATTTTCCATGTCTTGGAGGGCCGGGTCGATGTCCGGGTCGGTCAGGAGGAAGCGCGGCTCACCGCAGGACACTGCCTGATCATCGAGCCGGCGAACGTTTCCATGCATACGCAGGAAGGGGCCAGAATTGTCGGCATTCAAATCGTCAAGAAAATGTAGCCAGGGGTGGGGCACAATGAAACTACCCATGAAGATCGGCTTATCGGCCGGATTATTGTTCATGCTCTTTGGGTGCGGCTCAAAAGACCCGGCGCAGCAGGGATCGCCGAAAACTTCGCCGGCGAAATTGGTGAAAGTCCAGCCGGTGACCACTCGGACCCTGGTCGAGAAACTGGAGTTGCCCGGAACGATTCAGCCGGAGAACGTCGCCAACGTGCTTTCCACGGCGGAAGGGAGAATAACCCAACTTCTGGCGCGGGAAGGCGACCCTGTGGCGGCCGACATGGTTCTGGCCATGCTCAGTCCGCTGGTGCGAGAGGATATCATTACCTCGGCGCGGTTACTGGTACAGAATTCGAAGGAAGCGCTGGAAAAAAATTCCGGCGATCCAAAGCTTCGCCAAAAGTTGGAACAGGCCGAAGCCGACTACCGGTTTGCTCTGCAGCAATACAAGGAAATTCCGGTGACCGCGCCCATCAGCGGGGTGATATCCCAACGCTGGGTAGATCTGGGCGATATGGTGCCGGCGAAAGCCAGGATGTTCGAGGTCCAGGGCGATGATCGCCTGCGCATCGATGTCCCGGTTTCAGAGCTGGATATCGGCCGGCTGCGTGCGGGCCAGACGGCGAGTATCCGTGCGGATGCCTGTCCTGAAAAAACGTTTCATGGCCGGATTCAACGCGTCCATCCGCAGGTGGATCCGGCGACCCGCCACGCGCTGGTGGAAGTGCATCTTCACGATCCCTCTCCAGACCTGAGAGCCGGGATGTTCGTGCGTCTCACCTTCATCACCCGCACCCTGGACAATGCGCCCGCCGTGCCGGCGACGGCCATCATTGAACGACCCCGGGATAGAATCGTCTTCACCGTGAACGGCGAAAAAGCACAGGAGATCATCCTGGAGACTGGGATGGAAGCCGATGGATGGGTGGAAGTGCACTCCGGGATCGAACCCGGAGATGTGGTCGTGATCGAGGGCCAGGAGCAATTAATAAGCGGTGCTCCGGTCAAGATTCACGGTCAAGCAAAAGAAAATCTTCAGCAGGAGAGGACCGGCGAATGAAGCTGACCTCCGTATCCATCCGCCGTCCGGTTGCCACGGTTGTGCTCGTGCTCAGCGCGCTGGTTCTGGGATTCTATGGCTATACCCAACTGCCGATCGATTTTCTGCCGGACATCACCTATCCCATGATCAAGATCTATGTCTATTGGCGCGGGGCGACGCCCGAGGAAATCAATGACAACATCGCCGATCCCGTGGAACGCGTCATCGCCACGGTCGATGATTTGGATTATCTGGAATCAACCTCTATCGAAGGCTTATACACCTTGTTGGTCAACTTCGAATATGGCACCGATGTGGATGTCGCCTATCAGGATGTGGTGGCGAAGATGGGTTTGGTGACGAACAAGCTGCCGTCGGGCGTCGATCCCCCGGTGATGTTCAAGGCCGACCCGTCGCAGCTGCCGGTGGTGCAACTCATCATCCAGTCCGAAGGCCGGGATTTGGTCAAGCTGCGCACCTGGGTGGAGAATGTGCTCCAGGATCAATTCCTGGCCGTCCAGGGTGTGGCCGGCACCGAAGTGGTCGGCGGTCTCAAGCGCGAGATTCGCGTCCATCTCGATCCTGAGCGGCTCACGGCGTATCGTTTGACCCTGGACCAGGTGATTCGGCGTCTGCGAGAGGAGAACATCGAACGCCTGGCAGGCCGGGTCACCGAGGACGGCCGGGAATTCATTCTGCGCACCACGGCCGAATTCCAGGATCTGGATGATATCCGCAACGTGGTGGTATTCCATGCAGGCGGCCGCATGGTGAGGTTGAAGGAGCTGGCCGTCGTTGAAGACAGCCACGAGGAGCAGCGCGTCATCACCCGCTATAACGGCCAGCCCGCCGTGAAATTGAACATCCTCAAACAGGCGGATGCCAACACCGTGGAAGTGGCAGAGGGGGTCAATGCGCTCATTCGACAGATGGAAGACGCGGCGCCGCCGGACATCCGGTTCGACACGATGGAGAACCAGGCGAGCTACATCAAAGGCGCTATTGCCGGCGTACGCGATGCCGCCGTTGTCGCCGTGCTGCTGGTGATTTTGGTCATCTACCTTTTTCTGGGACATTGGCGGCAGGTGCTGGTCATGCTCATCGCCCTGCCCGTCACCATCCTGTTCAACTTCTTTCTCATGAAGCTGGGCGGATTTTCTTTGAACATCTTTTCGCTGGGCGGTTTGGTCGTCGCCATGGGCGTCGTGCTGGACAACTCGATCGTCGTCATCGAGAATATCACGCGCTGGCATGTCCTCGGCGGGAATGTCCTCGGCAAGCACACTCAACCGAGAGATCGGGTCGAGCAGGGCGCCGGCCGGTCCGGAGATGGTGTCGCCGAAGGGGCGGCAAAGGAAGTGGCCCCGGCGGTGCTGGCTTCCACGCTCACGTTCCTGGCGCTGTTCATGCCTTTCCTGCTCATTCCCGGGCTCACCTCTCTGATGTTCAGAGAGCTGATTTTGACCATTGCCGGCATCGTCTTGATCTCCCTGGTGGTGGCCCTGACCTTCACGCCCCTGCTCACCGATCGTTTGGTCAGCCGATCAGAGAAGGTGCGGAAAAAGATGGGGCTATTTGATCGCCTCATCCTTCGCCTGAACGAGCTCTATCGGGGATTATTGGTTCGTTTGCTGCGCTTCCGCTGGATGGTCGTCGGTGTGTTTGCGGCCCTCATGATCGGTGCGATCTTCCTGTTTGGCCGGGTCGGCAGTGAATTTTTACCCAAGGTGGACGACGGAAGGGTCATGATGAAAGTCATTCTGCCCGCCGGCACATCGGTTGCGCAGACCGACAGCCTCCTGGCCCGGCTGGAATCCCTGGTCGAGGGGGACCCCGCTGTTGAAAAATATTATACTCTGTCCGGCGGCAAGGTCTGGGGCCTGGTGACCTATGAGATTTCCAACGAGGGAGAAATCGACATCGAGCTGGTTCCCAAATCCAAGCGCCCTTTTTCAACCCAGGAATACGTTGAAAAGATTCGGCCGCAGATGATGACATTCATGAAGCCCGGAGCCAAATTAGTGGTGACGCAACAAAAGGTGAAGGGCATCCGCAGGACGGGCGAATCCGATGTGGAGATCAAGGTGCGGGGATTGGAGCTCGAGCGGCTCAACGAACTGGCCCAGCAGGTGGCGGAACGCATCAGCCGGCTCGAGGGGCTGACCAATGTGCGCATCGGCACGCAGATCACCAAGCCCGAGTATCAGATTCAGGTCGACCGGCTGCGTCTGGCCGACATCGGTTTGTCCGCGCAGGCGGTGGCCGACGCCGCCCGCACTCTGGTGGACGGGGCGGTCGCCACTCGATTCCGCGAGGCCGGAGAATATTATGATATCCGGGTGACGGTGCCGGAGCAGGCGATCCGCTCCTACCGGGATGTGGAAAATCTGTTTGTCGATGCTCCCGGCGGATTGAAGGTCCCGCTGCGCACCATCGCCCGGGTGAAGCCCCGCCTTGGTCCCGTGGAAATCGTGCGCGAAGACCAGGTGAAACAGATCGTGGTCTCCAGCGATGTGATCAAGGGAGCCGACGTGGGACGGATGGGGCAAGTCGTGCGGCAATCATTGGCGGACATTTCCCTGCCGTCGGGGTACTCCTTTGACTTCGGCGGACAGGTCTATCTCATGCAGGAAAGCCAGCGGGTGATGCTGCGGATCATATTGTTCGCCCTGTTCTTTGCCTATGTCATCTTGGCCATCCAGTTCAATTCGTTCCGTCAGCCCTTGTTAATTCTTTTGGGAGTTCCATTTGCGATGATCGGCGTGGTGGCCGCTTTGCTCCTTTTCAAGTTTTCCGCCGGCGCCACGGTGCTCATCGGCGTCATCATCATGACCGGCGGCATCGCCACCCAGGGCGTCGTGCTCATCTCTTTCATCAACGAATATCGTCAGAAAGAATTCGGGCTCAAGGAAGCCATCGTTGAGGCGGCGCCGCGGCGCCTGCGGCCGATTCTGATGACCCAGGCAACGACCATGTTGGGGCTGTTGCCGCTGGCGATCAACTGGGGTGAAGGCGGCGATATGCTGCAGCCCATGGCGGTGGGGGTGATCGGCGGCTTGTTCTTTTCGCTGTTTGTGACGCTGTTGTTGCTCCCCAATCTGTACTACCTTTTTGAAAAGCGGGCTTTAAAAAAGCACAAGCCTAATGAAAGATGAGAGATTGTCAATGAAGATTTCCTTCTTCTCCATTCGACAGAGACGGATACATGACATCGTATTCATTCAACTCGTATTCGTCCTGGTGACAGGATTGAGTCTTGGCTGTTCAACGGGCGAGTCAAAGAAAGACCGGCGATCGGACATCTCGCCGGATACCCTGCAGACGAATGACTTTTATTTTTTCCTCTCCGCCGATGCCTTTCTCGACAGCCGTTACGATGTCCTGGCGATATTCGAGGAAAGGGTCGACATCCCCGTCTTGCCGGTCGATGACAGCTTTCAGATATTTCAAGAGAAAGCGGCTCACTTCATCGATGCCCGGGATCCAGAAGAATTCGCTGCCGGCCACATCCCGGGAGCCGTCAACATTCCCTATGATCAGATGACACTTCCGCCTTACAGCCAGGCGATCTCCCGTCTGGATAAGAACGGGCGCATCGTCGTCTATTGCAACACGCATATCTGCAGCGTCTCTTATACCTGCGCTGAAAATTTGATGTATCTTGGATACAACCATGTCGTGATTGCCGAAGGGTACATGCTTTGGGCGGAGAGAGGATATCCTGTCGAAAAAAGTATTCCCTGAACGGGATGCTAGAATAAAGAGTATGCCATGGAGCCGAAAGCCTGCATCACCAAAGAGCCCAAGGGTCTGAGCTTGTTCGAGAAATACCTGACCGTCTGGGTGGTCTCCTGCATCCTGGCCGGCATCGTGCTGGGTAAGGTGGCCCCCCGTATCGCCACCTCTCTGGATGGCCTGGCTATCCATGTCGGCCAGGCGCCGGTGGTCTCCATCCCCATCGCCATCTGCCTGTTCTTCATGATGTATCCGATCATGGTCAAGATCGATTTCGCCGAGATCATCAGGGCGGGCAAAAGCGTCAGACCGGTCGGGCTGACATTGTTCGTCAACTGGGCGGTGAAGCCGTTCACCATGTATGCCATCGCCCTCTTTTTTCTCGGCTTTCTGTTCCAGCGATTGATCGGTCCCCAGGCGGTCGATCTGGTGAAGATACCGCTGGGCCTGGATCTACCCGTGGGCGCCATACACGGAGCCGGTCAGGTGGTGCTGGTCGATGGCGTCAAGATGCTGCAGGTTCCTCTGTGGAGAAGTTATCTGGCCGGGTGCATTCTGCTGGGCATCGCCCCCTGCACGGCCATGGTGCTGGTGTGGGGATATCTAGCCCGGGGCAACGACGGGCATACCCTGGTGATGGTGGCCATCAACTCCCTGACCATGCTGTTGCTCTACGGAGTGCTGGGCGGGTTCCTGCTGGGCGTCGGTCGGTTGCCGGTCCCCTGGCAGGCGCTGCTGTTGTCCATCGGGATCTATGTGGCCCTGCCGCTGGTGGCGGGCTATTTCTCGCGCAGGTGGATCATCGCGGCCAAGGGCCGGGAGTGGTTCCAGGAGAAGTTCCTCCACGTGTTGACCCCGGTCACCATCATCGCCCTGCTGGTCACCCTGATCCTGCTGTTCTCCTTCAAGGGCGAGGTGATCCTCTCCAATCCGCTGACCATCCTGTGGATCGCCATTCCCCTGTTCATCCAGACCAATCTCATCTTCTGGCTGGGGTACGGCCTGGCCAAGGTTCTCAAGCTGACCTATGAGGATGCCGCCCCGTCGGCCATGATCGGGGCGTCGAATCACTTCGAGGTGGCCATCGCCACCAGCACGATGCTCTTCGGGCTCTCCTCTGGAGCCGCTTTGGCGACCGTCGTGGGCGTGCTCATCGAGGTGCCGGTCATGCTTATGTTGGTGAAGATCTCCTGGGGCACTCGGCATTGGTTTCCACGAATGCATTCCCCTCTCCGATAACGGAAATGCATGGTAAGCCCGACAAACGAACCCCGGACGTATCAGTATTTTTAACAGTGTCTTTTCCTTAGGTATTTCAGGAGCATTTCTGTGCAACACATTGTCAGCATCAGCTCCTTTTTACCCTTCCAAAACAGCCTTTCCTACCCCTTCCCTTTTTCCCGAACTGTGCTGAAAATAACTCCATTCCGGTTGACAAAAGCAATTGAAAGTACTATTATTATTCTATCCGGAACAGTTTTTGCGATCTTAAGGTTCTTTGAGGATTGAAATACGATATATCTATTACTACCTTCAGATTACTGTGAACGAATACCTGTAGAAAGGCGTCATAATACACAGCAAAGGGTAGAACATCCCGTCTGCCCAGCCCTTGCTTCTGACAGTCATCGAAAGGTTGGGCGCCATGGTCTGGAGAGGAAGATCCCGTTCCCGCTTCAGGGAGACCATCGAAGTCCTCGTGGTCAGTTTTCTGCTGGCCACGCTCGTCCGGACTTACGTTATCTGCGGCTACAAGGTTCCCTCCGGATCGATGGAGGACACCCTCCTGGTGGGCGATCATTTCCTGGCCTGCCGGTTTTACTACCGGTTCACCGATCCCCGGCCCGGCGACGTAGTCGTCTTCCAGTATCCCCTGGATACCGATCGGGATTTCGTCAAGCGGATCGTGGCCGTGGGCGGACAGACGATCGAGATCCGTGATAAACAAGTGCTGGTCGACGGGGTCCCGGCTCGTCGTCCTAGAGAGGCCAAGCACATCGACTCGCGGGTCTATCGCCAGGGCATGAGCACGCGGGATAATTTCGGTCCCCTGACGGTGCCACAGGGATATGTCTTTGTACTGGGAGACAACCGGGATAACAGCCGTGACAGCCGGTATTGGGGATTTTTAGACCAGCGCCTGATCAAAGGGAAAGCCTTCCTGTTATACTGGTCGTGGAAAGGCATGCGGGGAGATCCTCAGCTGGTCCGGCTGGAGGATCCGATTCTCAGATCCCTGCCCCGGGTGACCCTGTCCATCGTCCGGGTGCTCGTCTTCGAGATGACCCACATTCCCTGGCGCGTCCGCTGGAATCGCGTCGGGCGGTTGATTACGGCCTGAGGTGTCCCCTTCCTCCCCGGCCGAGAGCACGGCGAAAGGAGTTGTTCATGACCGCAAAGAAGCGCCAGAAATCTAAAACAAGAGAGTATATCGAGGTCATCGTCATCAGCGTCATCCTGGCGCTGTTCGTCAGAACCTTCGTCGTGCAGGCCTTCCGGATCCCTTCGGGATCGATGGAAGATACCCTGCTGGTGGGGGATTTTCTGCTGGTCAGTAAATTTCTCTACTGGTTCACCGATCCCAAACCCGATGATATCATCGTCTTCAAATATCCCCTGGATCCCAGTCGGGATTTTATCAAGCGCTGTGTCGCGGTCCAGGGCCAGACGGTGGAGATTCGCGATAAGGAGCTTTTGGTGGACGGCCGGCGTATCTCACTTCCTCCCCAGGGAAAGCATGTCGACTCCGCGACCTATCCGCTGGGCACCAATACCCGCGATAATTTCGGTCCGGTGACCGTGCCGCCGGGACATGTCTTCGTGCTGGGCGACAATCGGGATAACAGTCGTGACAGCCGCTACTGGGGGTTTCTGAACGAAAAGCTGATCAAGGGCAAGGCTTTTGTCCTCTATTGGTCCTGGCGCCGGGAGGCCCGGGATCCGCAGCTGGTCAAGCTCGATGGGCCGCTGCTGCTGTCGCTTCCGCGGTTCGCCTTATCCTTCATGAAAGTCCTGGTCTTCGATGTGGTCCATCTGCCCCAGCGGGTGCGCTGGACCCGGATCGGCGATCTGATACACTGAAGGGACGGAACAGGGGTGTCTGTGAGCCGGCGGATTCTCGCCGGCTTTCTTTTTTGCCTCAGGTGAAGAACCGCCCGGCGGCCCCGAATCCCCTTGACTTGCCTGCGCTTTGTGATTATTTTGTTCTCAACGGGAACCATGATGTCTCAAGCTAACCTGTTTTCAAAAGAGCTGTTAGACAAACTCAGCAGCGCCGATTCGGTGGCTGTTCTGACCGGTGCCGGCATCTCCGCCGAGAGCGGGGTACCCACCTTTCGGGGGGAGGAAGGTCTGTGGAAGAAATTCCGCCCGGAAGAGCTGGCCACGGTCGAGGCCTTCATGCGCAATCCCGAGCTGGTCTGGGAGTGGTATCGGCATCGCCGGGAGATCCTCTCCACCGTCGAGCCCAATCCCGGCCACCGGGCCCTGGCCGAGCTGGAAGGGCGATACCGGGATTTTACCCTGATCACCCAGAATATCGACGGACTCCATTGCCGGGCCGGAAGCCGCAGAGTTCTCGAGCTGCACGGCAATATCCGCCGCACCCGGTGCATGGAATGCGGGCAACAGTATCAGGATGTCGACCTCCCGGAGAACCCTTCAGTCCCTCTCTGCCGGTGCGGCGGCAAGATCCGGCCGGATGTGGTCTGGTTCGGCGAGTCGCTGCCCGGGGAGGCGCTGGAACAGGCCTTTATGGCCAGCACCCGCTGTCAGGTTTTCTTCAGCGTGGGCACCTCATCGGTCGTCTATCCGGCGGCCTCCCTGCCCGTTGTGGCTCTGCAGGGGGGCGCTTACGTGGTGGAGATCAATATCGAGGCCACCCCTCTCGCCCCTCAGGCTGATCAATTCCTCCGGGGACTCTCGGGAAAGGTGCTGCCGCTGATGCTTGAAGCTCTTGACCGGCACCAAGGCCGGGCGGTTCGGTCCGGACCGGCGGACCCCCAGCCCGGCGATCGCTGCCAGGACTCCGGCAGGAGGTGTTCATGAGACGCACGATCGTTCTGTTGATCCTGGGCGCGTGTCTTTTTCTCGGCTGCGCCTACTTCAACACCTTCTATAATGCTAAAAAGCAGTTTGGCGAGGCCGAGAAGGCCTATCAGGACAATCCGCCGGAGATGGAAATCTCCGGCAGCCAGCGGGAACTGTATGAGCAGGCCATCAAGAAGGCGTCCAAGATCCTGGTCTTTTACCCCAACAGCAAGTATGTCGACGATGCCTTGTTTCTGATGGGCAAAGCGTATTTTCGCATGGAAGAGTTCGGCAAATCGCGGCGCAAGTTCGAGGAGCTGCTGGTCAATTATCCCAAGTCCAAGTTCCGCTTCGAGGCTGGCTATCTGCTGGGCACCATCCACTACTATCTGGACGAGCCGAACAAAGCCCGCGACGCCCTGATGGCCGTGATTGAATCGAAGCAAAAGAATTCATGGGCCGATGATGCCCGCTACACTTTGGGGGAAATGGCGTTTTGGAATGAGCAATACCGCCAGGCGCTGGAGGAATACTCCCGGTTGCCCGAGGATTACCCCAAGAGTGAGCTCCGCGCCGAAGCCTTCTTCAAGATCGGGGAAAGCCGGTTCAAGCTGGGACAATACCAGGAGGCGTTGACCGCCTATCAGGAGGCCCGGAGATATCAGTTTTCCGCCCGCCAGGCCTACCAGATCGAGCTGCGTATCGGGGAGTGCTATCAAAAGCTGGGCCGGTTCCAGGAAGCCCTGGAGACCTTCAATGGCCTGGCCCGATCGGACCGGTATGTCGATTCTCTGCCGGAGATACAGCTGAGGGTCTCGGAGGTCTACTATCTGATGGGAGACTCCACCCGGGCCATCGAGCGCTACGAGGACATCGTTCGTCAGAATGAAAAAACGAAAGAGGCGGCCTGGGCATACTATCAGCTGGGACAGATCTTCATGGAGGATCTCTCCGACCTGGAGAAGGCCAAGGATTATTTCGATAAGAGCAAATCCGAGGCGCCCACCTCGGAAGCCGCCCAGCTGGCCTCCCTGCGTCGCAGCCAGATCCAAAAGCTGGAGGAGTATCGCCTCAAGGCGGCCACGTCCGACAGCACCCACCTGGCTGAGGCCTACTTCTCTCTCGGCGAGCTGTACCTTCTGGATCTGAACCGCCCTGATTCGGCCCTGGTCTATTATCAGAAGGTGCTGGCGCAGAATCCCGGGAGCAAATATGCTCCCCGCTCGCAGTATGCCGCCGCCTGGATCACCGAGATCAGCCTGGGGGATTCGCTGGCCGGCCACCATATCTACGAGGAGCTCATCGAACGCTATCCCTTCTCGGAAAGCGCTCATACAGCCCGCCGGCGGCTGGGCCGGCCGGCCCTGAAAGATACCTCCGATCAGGGGGCCGCCCAACGCTTCCGTCAGGCCGAGGAGCTTCTCCTTCGCGGCGGCGATGTCGCCGGCGCGCTGGCCGGCTATGAATCCATCCGGACCGATTTTCCGGAGAGTCCCTATGTGCCCAAGGCTGAGTGCGCCATCGCCTGGACCCTGGAGCACGTTCTCGGCCAGCGAGACTCGGCCCTGGTCATCTTTCAGCGCCTGGCGCAACTCTATCCCAATTCGGAATGCGGTCTTCTGGCCCAGAAAAAGATCGCTCCACCGGCGCCGCCGGTCGTTCCGGACACGGCCTCGGCCGCCGAAACCGATTCGGTCTCAACCGACGCCGGGACCGGGCAGATCGAGGAGGAGCCGCAGATCGAGGACCCGGAGATCCAGGAGAAAGGTGCGGAACCTGAGGACGATGAGGACGAGCCCCGCCGCCGTCGACCACGGCAGCCGCAAACGGATGAGGATGCCGGTGAGGAATGATCAGCAGGGGATCATCATACAGGAACAGGCTCCCATTCTGCTCAACCGGGAGGTGGCCCCGGATATATTTCTGATGGAGATTCGCAGCCCCGATATCGTTGCCCTGGGACGCCCGGGGCAATTTTTACATCTGCGCGTGGATGATGGGGACGGCGGACCGTTGCTGCGCCGCCCCCTGAGCATCTTCAGCCGGGAGGAGGCCGGGGAGAGGGTGGGGCTGCTCTTTCGTCGGGTGGGTCCGGGCACCCGGATTCTCAGCGGGATGCTGCCGGATTCCCGGCTGGACCTGGTGGGGCCGCTGGGACGTGCGTTTTCCCCTTCCCCGGGAATCGAGAAGGCGCTGCTGGTCGCCGGAGGGCTTGGCGTGGCGCCGCTCTTCTTTCTGGCCCAGGATCTCACCGGCCGGGGGATCGGCGTGCGGTTCCTGCTGGGCGCCACCGGCCGGGAGGGGCTTCTCTGCCGGGACCGTCTCAAGGACCTGGGGGTGAAGCTGGATATATCCACCGACGACGGCAGCGAAGGTTTTCACGGCCTGGTCACCGGGCTGCTGGAGCAGGTACTTGAGCAGGACCGCCCGTCCCCGGCGAAATGCGCCCTCTTCGTGACCGGGCCCGAGCCGATGATGAAGACGGTGGCTGCTCTGGCCCGCCGGCATCGGCTTGGGGCTCAGTTCTCGCTGGAGCGACATATGGCCTGCGGAGTGGGGGCCTGCTGGGGCTGTGCGGTGCGATGCCGCGACGAGCGGGGCCGGCCGGTCTATCGCCGGGCCTGCGCCGACGGCCCGGTCTTCGATCTCTCGGAGCTGGACTGGGATTCCGGCTCAAAGGGCTCCGACGGGAGGTCCGCCTGAGGCGTCCTTATCGAGAGCTGTCTGCCGGGCCCGCCGGGATGTCCGCCGGCGGGCTGAGGTATCTTCTCACTTGACAGCACCCCTTTTTTCATCTACATTTCCTGCTGATATTTCCGCGGACCTTCTTGTCCCTGAAAGACTCTCCCACTCTCCAAGGTGATCCCGGTGAAAGGAAACATTCGCCCGGCGCCGGTTTTTCTGGCCCTGTGTCTTCTGGGGGTGGTCCTGAATCTGTGGGTTTGTTCCGAGCGTTCCCCGAAGCACGGTCACCTGACGGTCACGGCCAGCATCTTTCCCCTGGCCGATGTGGTCAAGGCCATCGGCGGCGCAGGGGTCGAGGTGGACATTCTCATTCCTCCGGGGGCCAGCCCGCACGTGTTCGAACCCTCTCCCGAGGTCTATCGCCGTTTCAGCGAAACAAAGCTGTTCGTCATGGCCGGCGCCGGCCTGGAGTTCTGGGCCGAGAAACTCATCGAGGCCAATGCCGGGAGCGATCTGAGAGTCCTCCGGGCCGCCGACGGGATCGAGCTGATCCAGACCACCGGCCATGACCACGGCCCGGATGAGTATCGGACCGGCAATCCCCACGTCTGGCTCGATCCTCTGCTGGTGGAGGATCTGGCCGGGCGGATCAGCCGGATGCTGAGCGAGCTGGATCCCGATCGCTCCGAGGAGTACGCCCGGAACCTGGTTCGTTTTCGGGAGCGGTTGGCCGGGCTCCATCGGGAGATCGAGGACGCGGTGGGCCGGTTCAGCGTCAGGGAATTCGTCGCCTTCCATCCCTCGTGGAGCTATTTTGCCCGCCGGTACGGGCTCCGGGAGGCAGGCATTATCCAGCGATCGCCCGGCCGCGATCCCACCCCCCGTCAGATCGAGGAGATCGTCGCTGCCGTGCGACGATACCGGATCAGGGCGGTCTTTGCCGAGCCGCAGTTCAATATCACCGCCGCCCGGGCCATCGCCGAGGAAGCCGGGGTGGCGGTGCTCATACTCGATCCCCTGGGCGGGCCGGATCTGCCCGGACGGGATTCCTATCTCGCGCTGATGCGTCACAACCTGGAGATCATGCAGGAGGCCATGCAATGAGCCGCGCGGTGGTGGAGATCCGGGATCTGCGGGTTTCGATCAACCGGCAGGACATCCTCGAGAACGTCAACCTGGAGATCCTGGAGGGCACCTTTCTGGGACTCATCGGACCCAACGGAGGCGGCAAGACCACGCTCTTGAAGTCCATCCTGGGTCTGGTGAAACCCGATCGGGGAGAGGTCAGGGTTTTCGACCTGCTGCCGAACGATCGCCGCAATCGGGGACGCATCGGGTATCTCCCCCAGAGGGCCTATGCCGATCTGACTTTTCCGGTGAGCGCCTTCGATGTGGTCCTGATGGGCCGGTATTCGCGTATCGGCATCTGGCATCGGCCCTCCGAAGAAGACCGCCGCCGGGCGCTGGAAAAGCTGGAGGCCGTGGGGATGGCCCATCTGAAGGACCGCCCCATCGGGTATCTCTCCGGCGGGGAACAGCAGCGGGTGTTCATCGCCCGGGCCCTGGCCAGCGAACCGCAGCTGCTGCTGCTGGACGAGCCCACCTCGGGCGTGGACACCACCGCCCAGCAGTCTTTCTATCAGCTGCTCGGCAAGCTGAAAAAGGAGTATGCCCTGACCATCATTCTGGTCTCTCATGACATCGGGGTGGTACCCCATCATACCGACGAGGTGGCCTGTTTGAACCACCGGCTCCATCTGCATGGCAAGAGCCCCGATGGTCTCGATGCCGAAACGCTTGGCAAGGTATACGGTTGCGAGGTAGAACTGCTGGTCCACGGCAAGATCCCCCATCGGGTCATCGGAGAGCATGATGATTGATCTCTTCCAGCTGGGATTCATGCAGCGGGCTCTGGCCGCCGGTCTGCTGATCGCCGTACTCTGCGCCCTGTTCTCTGTCTTTGTCGTTCTGAGACGATTCTCCTTCATCGGCGTGGGCATCTCCCACTCGGCCTTCGGCGGCGTGGCCCTGGGCTATCTGCTGGGACTTGATCCCACCCTGATCGCCGTTCTCTTCGCCGCCGTGGTGGCGCTGCTGATCGGTTTCATCAGGCGGCGTGGCCGTCTTCATGAGGATACCGCCATCGGCATCTTTTTCTCTCTGACCATGGCCCTGGGCATTCTGTTCATCGGGCTTTCAGGGCGCTACAACGTGGATCTGTTCGGCTATCTGTTCGGCAACATCCTGGCCATCACCCGGGGAGACCTGATCATCATGGCCATCATCGCTCCGGTGATCTTTCTGCTGATGCTGTCGGTCTTCAAAGAGCTTCTGTTTCTCTCCTTCGATGAGGAGGTCGCCCGGGCCAGCGGGGTGGCGGTCGGTCCGGTCTATTACTTTTTCCTCCTGGCCATGGCTGTGACCATCGTCATCGCCATCAAGCTGATCGGCATCATTCTGGTCTCGGCCATGATGGTGCTGCCGGCTGCCACGGCCCGCCAGATGGTCGATCGGTACCGCCAGCTGGTGTGGTGGTCCGTCGTTCTGGCCGTGGTGGCCACCGTGGCCGGATTGATGCTGTCGTATTATCTCGACCTGGCCTCGGGTGCGACCATCGTGCTGGTCGCCGGGGTATTGTTTTTTTCCTCCTTCATCTACCGCAGCCTGCGAACCAGAGCCTCGGCAGAGGCCTGATCCGGGGAGAGCTCAATGGATGCCGATCCTCAAGACGCCACTCATGCCAATGTCGATCTGTCGGTTGATGTGGGCGGGCTGCGGCTGAAAAACCCGGTCCTGGTGGCCTCCGGGACCTGGGGATGGGGCCAGGAGTATGCCCGGCTGGTCGACCCCGGCCTTCTGGGAGGCCTGGTCACCAAGGCGGTCACCCTTCATCCCCGAGAAGGCAATCCTCCTCCCCGGACGGCCGAGACGCCCTCCGGCCTGCTGAATTCTATCGGGCTAGCCAACATCGGTGTGGGCCGGTTCATCGAGGAAAAGCTGCCCGACCTGGCCAGGCTGGACACGGCCGTCATCGTCAATGTGGCCGGAAGCGATGCGGAGGAATATATCGAGGTGGTGCGGCGGCTGGAGGGTCGGGCCGGTATCGACGCCCTGGAGATCAATATCTCCTGCCCCAACGTCCGCCGGGGGGGAATGGCCTTCGGCACCGATCCGCAGGTGGTCCATGATCTTCTATCCGCCATACGGTCCGTCACCGGGCGGTTCCTGATGGCCAAGCTGTCGCCCAATGTGACCGATATTGCCGCCATCGCCATCAGCGCCGCCGAGGCCGGGGTCGACGCCCTGTCGCTGATCAACACCCTGGTGGGCATGGCCATCGACGTGAACAGCTGGCGGCCCGCTCTGTCCACCGTCACCGGCGGCCTCTCCGGGCCGGCTATCCGGCCGGTGGCCCTGGCCGCGGTGTGGAAGACGGCGCAGAGCGTTTCACTGCCGATCATCGGAATGGGCGGCATCCGGTCGGCCTTCGACGCGGTCCAGTTTCTGCTGGCCGGCGCCCGGGCAATCCAGGTAGGGACGGCCAATTTTATTGACCCACAGACGCCGTTGAAGATTATCGCCGGACTGAAGGAATACTGCGCCCGGCGGGGACTCGGTTCGGTGAACGATCTGGTGGGACGATTCCGCCACGAGTAGAAAGAACGATCACAGGAAAAAAGCGCGCTCCCGGAAGGGCGCGCTCAACAAAAGGGGGAGCTTTGATGAACAGCCATCGCATCCGGATCATCGCCCTGACGGCCGTGCTGATGCTGGCCACCCTGGCCGGCGCACACCGGCCGGCCCGGGCCATCAGCTACGTGCGCCTGGACGGTGAGGCCTCGCTGGAGACCCATGTGCCCGATACGGTGGAGGTGACGGCCGACTGCGCTCAGCCCGGCAACCGTCTGGCGGCCGAGGTCTTCCTGGACCTGAACGGTAACGGCTCGCTGGACGGCGACGAGATGAGGATCCAGTTCGCCTACCTCAACGATGGCATCCCGTCGCTGGAAGACGGACAGGGAGAGAAGATCCCCGGCGATGATGATGCCCAGGTCAACGGGCTGCTGGTCCATCATCTGGAGCTTTCGGAGGAGGATTACAGCTTCGCCACCGTGCCCATGCAGTTCGTCATCCGGGTGACCGACCAGGACCACTCGACGGCCCAGGCCGTCCTGCGGGTGCTGCCTCCTGTCTCCCAGCGGCCTTACATCGGCGGCATGGTCACCGAGGCGTCCGCCGCCGCCCCCCTGGACAGCATGGCCGTGGTGGCCTACGAGACCACCACCGAGGATGTCCGGGCCACCATCAGCGATGAGGCCGGCCGCTACGCGCTCAACGTTCAGACCGGACAATGGCAGGTGTTCACCTGGGACCTGCGCAACTACTATGCGCCCAGCGACACCCAGACGATTGCCGTGGCCGCCCAGGATTCGGCCGTGGTCGATTTTTCCCTGTCCCCCTATCCGGCTTACATCACCGGGAAGGTGGACAGCAGCGGCAGTCCGGTGCCCGGTGTCATGGTCACGGCCGTCGAAGCGTCGTTTGATACCTGGTTCTCCTGGACCCAGGCCGACGGACATTACCGCATCGGCGTGACGCCCGGCGTCTACGATATCTACCCGCTGTTTTTGCCCTCCGGCTATGCCTCGCAGCCGCCAAGCTATGCGAACGTCGTCGTGGATTCCGGGGACGTTGTGGAGGGCCGGAATTTTGCTCTCGGGCGCCCCACCAGCCGCATCGAGGGCCGGGTGACCTATCAGGCCGGCGGCGGAGCCAGCGGGGTGACCGTGCGGGCCTTCTCGGTGGCGGGATACAATTATACCACCCTCACGGATGAGAACGGCGACTACTCACTGGCCGTTTTTGCGGCCAGCTATATTCTCAGCGTCGAGCCGGTCGGCTATCAGGTGATCTCCCCGGTAACCGGGATCTATTTCCACGTCGTGGTCCAGCTGAGCCAGACCGTCACCGGATATGACTTTGTGATCGCCCCGGCCGGAGGGGACCCGGCCTCCATCTCCGGCACGGTGACCTACCGAGCCAGCGGTCAGCCGGCCGAGGGCGTCTATGTGGTGGTCTATAATGATCAGGAAAACTCCCCTCTGGGCTGGCATTTCACCGAGACGGATGCGGCCGGATTCTATCAGTTCGGCGACATCCTTGACGGCACCTGGCTGATCGGCGTCTACCAGCCCGGCTATGAGAGCGACCCGCCGCTGCGCCAGGCGACCGTCTTCTTCGGCATGGAAGCCTCCGGTCAGGATTTCGAGCTGACCACCGGGACGGCCGTGCCGGAGAGCGGGGATTCCCGGCAGCCCTCCTCTTTCGCCCTGCTGCCCAACCGGCCCAATCCTTTCAACGACGAGACCCTGATCGTCTATATCCTGCCGGAAGAGAAAGGACAATGGGTTTCGCTGAAGATCTTCAACGTGACCGGGCAGGAGGTCCGCACTCTGGTCGATGGACCCCAGGGCGCCGGTCTCCATCTGATCCGCTGGGATGGGCGGTCCATAGCCGGCGGACCGGCCTCGGCGGGCATCTATTTTCTCGAGCTGCAAGCCGGGAGCCGCCGGCAGATCCAAAAGATGGTCCTGCTGAGGTAGTCTGATGAGAGATCCGTTGATCACCCGGCCGGTGGTGATGGCGATCCTGCTGACCGTTCTGGCCTGCTCGGCCGCGCCGAGGTACACGGCCACCCCCGGGGGAATCCGTCGGAGCCTGCCCGGTGCCGTCCGGTGGGTTGAGGAGGGGACCGCCTCCTACTATGCCGATCAGTTCCATGGACGCCGGACGGCCAACGGTGAGACCTTCGACATGCACGCCCTGACCGCTGCGCACCGGACCCTGCCGTTCAACACCCGGGTGCGGGTTCACAACCTGGACAACGGCCGCTCGGTGGTGGTCCGGATCAACGACCGGGGCCCCTTCGTCGAGGGACGGATCATCGATCTGTCATACGGCGCCGCCAAAGCGGTGGGTTTGATCGGCCCGGGAACCGCCCGGGTGCGTCTGGAGGTGCTGGAGATGGGAGATGGGTGAGGAGAAAGGAAAACATATGGACTTCGCCTTCAACACGGAACAGGATCTGATCCGCAAGACGGTCCGGGAGTATGCTCAAAAAGAGATCGCCCCCCGGGTCCGGGAGATCGATGACGGCCGCAGGATCCCCGATGAGATCATCACCGGCCTGGCCGGCATGGGTCTGCTGGGGATGACCGTCTCCACAGACTTCGGCGGCGCCGAGGCCGATCCGGTGACCGCCGGTGTAGTCGCCGAGGAGCTGGCCCGGGCCGACATCAGCTGCGCCGTGCCGACCTTCTATCTGGTCCAGGCCGCCTGGGGATATATCCTCGACCGCTACGGCCGGCCCGGTGCCCGGCAGGCCATCCTGCCGGCCGTCTGCAAGGGGCAGGCCTTCCTGGGTATCGCGGCCACCGAATCCGATGTCGGATCGGACCTTGCCGAGATGAAGACACGGGCGGTGAAGCAGCCCGACGGGTATCTGCTCAGCGGCGAGAAGATGTTCATCAGCGGCGTATCGGAGATCATTGGTCAGATGCCTGAGGGCGGAGGCTACGTCACCCTGGCCCGGACCGATCCTGATCAGGGCACCCGGGGGATGAGTCTGTTCTACGTACCCCTCAAGGATGTCGCCGGCGTGACCACGACCGCCTTCGAGGATTGGGGGCGCCGGGGCATCTCCGCCGGAGGCTTCACCCTGGATGAGGTCCGGATCCCCGGCGAGTACCTCATCGGACAGGAAAACCGGGGATTTCACCTGACCATGCAGGGATTCGACTATGCCCGGGCCCTGATCGCAGTGATCTGCGCCGGGACGGCCATGAGCGCCCTGGAGCAGGCCGTCGGGCACATCCGGGAAAGGAAGGTCTTCGGCCGCCCGGTGGGCTCCTTTCAGGGCGTCCATTTTCGGCTGGCCGAGCACTGGACCCGGCTGGAGGCGGTCCGGCTGATGGGATACCGGGCCCTGTGGTCCTGCGCCCGGGAACAGTCCGGCGCCGGCCCGGAGAGCTCCCCGGAGAGCCGCTTCGAGATTTCGCGATGGTGCGCTCAGGCCAAGCTGCTGGGCGCCCAGACGGCCTTCGAGGCGATCAACGACGCCATCCAGTGGCACGGGGCCTTCGGATACACCCTCGATTGTCCTCTGGAGCTGGCCCTCAAGGGGGTCCGCAGCTACTGGTGGGCCGAGGGGGCCCTGGAGATCATGAGGGTCATCGTAGCCCGTGAGCTGCTGGGCAAGGAAACTCTGGCCCGCAGGTGAGAGGCCCCGTGTGATGACCTTTACCGAGAAACTCCTTGACTGCAGCCGGCGGAACGACTCGCTGCTGTGCGTCGGCCTGGATGCCGATCTGGAGTGTATTCCCCGCTTTCTGCTCAAAGAGAACGATCCGGTGCTGGCCTTCAACCGGGCCATCGTCGAGGCCACCGGCGACCTGGTCTGCGCGTACAAGCCCAACGCGGCCTTCTACGAAGCCCTGGGAGAGAAGGGCTGGAGGACGCTGGCCGCCACCCGGCGGATGGTGCCCGACCCGATCCCGGTGATCGTCGACGCCAAGCGGGGCGATATCGGCAACACCGCCCGGCTCTATGCCCGGGCCTTTTTCGAACAGCTGGACTTCGATGCCATCACCGTCAATCCCTATATGGGCTTTGACGCCGTGGCCCCCTTTCTGGAGTACCCCGGTCGCTGCGCCCTGGTTCTGTGCCTGACCTCCAATCCGTCGGCCGGTGAGATCGAGGGCCTTTCGGCCGACGGCCAGCCGGTCTTCGTGCACGTCGCCCGCCGGGCGATGGAATGGAGCCGTCACGGCCTCTGCGGGCTGGTGGCCGGGGCCACCCGGACCGATGACCTGCGGCGGATCCGGCAGATCGCACCCCGGCTGCCCATTCTGATCCCCGGGGTGGGCGCCCAGGGAGGCGATCTGGAACAGGCCGTGGCCAACGGAGTCGATGACGCCGGCGAGCTGGCCATCGTCAACGCCTCCCGGTCGGTGCTGTATGCTTCCGGGGAGCGTGATTTTGCCGAACGGGCCCGGCAGGAGGCCATGGCCCTGAGGGAGGCCATCAATAGGGCCCGCCGCAGCCGGGGGGAGAAGATTCGGCACGGCGACAGAACATAGAGCCGCCGTCCCCGAGGGTTCAAAAAGAGAGGTCAGGACATGCTCTCACCCGCACAGGTCAAGGCCATCCTGCTGGAGACCGGGGCCATACAGGAGGGCCACTTTCTGCTTTCCTCCGGGCTGCACAGCCCGCTCTATATCCAGTGCGCTCTGGTCTTTCAGCATCCCGGTCATGCTCAGCGCCTGGGCGCGGAGATGAACGAGCTGTTCGCCGGGGAACGGGTGGATGTGGTTATCTCACCGGCCATGGGCGGCATCGTCACCGGGCAGGAGGTGGCCCGGGCCCGCGGCGCACGAGCCATCTTCGCCGAGCGGGAAGATGGGATCATGCGTCTGCGGCGCGGTTTCCGGATCGAGCCGGGGGAGCGGGTCCTGGTGGTGGACGACGTGATGACCCGGGGTGGATCGGTGCGGGAAACGCTCAGGGTGGTCCAGGAGTCCCCCGGCCGGGCGGTGGGCATCGCCGTGGTGGTGGACCGCAGCGGAGGGGATCTGGGATGGGAGGTGGACCTGAGGAGTCTGATGCGCACCGAGGCGGTGACCTATCCGCCGGAGCAGTGCCCCCTGTGCCGCGAGAAGCTGCCCCTGGTGAAGCCGGGCAGCCGGAAGCAGGAGAAACCGTGACGCTTCCTCTCGATCCCAAAACCATCGTCCTGGTCATCTTCTGCCTGGTCTATCTCTTTCTTGTTATCAGCCGCCATTACCGCGCCCTGGCCCTGTGGATCGGCATCGGTCTGCTGATCCTCTTCGGGCAGATCACCCCCGGCCATATCCTCGGCGACATCAACTGGAACGTGATCGGCATCTTCGCCGGCACGCTGGTGCTGGCCGAGCTGTTCATCCTCTCCAACGTCCCGGCCCGTCTGGCCGCCCTGCTGGTCAGCCGCTCGGCCACGGTGGGTGCGGCCGTGCTGTGGATCTGCGTGCTGACCAGCGTCATCTCCGCCTTCGTGGAGAACGTGGCCACCGTGCTGATCGTGGCGCCGATCGCCCTGGAGATCTCGCGGCGGCTGAAGGTCTCGCCGGTCAGCTTTCTCATCGCCCTGGCCATCTCCTCCAACCTGCAGGGCACGGCCACCCTGATCGGCGATCCCCCCAGCATGATCCTGGCGGCCTACCAGAAGATGAGTTTCAATGATTTCTTCGTCCTCCAGGGAAAGCCGGGCATCTTCTTCGCCGTCCAGCTGGGCGCAATCCTTTCCTTTGTGGTCCTCTATCGTATCTTCCGCAAGTACCGGCAGCCGGTCGAGTCCATCGAGACCGAGCCGGTCCGGACCTGGACCCCCACAGTCCTGCTGGGGTTGATGATCCTGTGCCTGGCCGGGGCCTCCTCCCTGGACCCGAATTTCACCTTCCTGGGCGGGGTCATCTGTGTCTTCTTCGCCCTGCTGGGCCTGGCTCATCAGTATCGCCGTGATCGTTCCCGCCGGGATGACAGCTGCCGCAGGATCCTGCGGACCTATGATGTGGAGACGACCTTTTTCCTGGCCGGTATTTTCGTCATGGTCGGGGCCCTGGTGCGGGTGGGGCTGATCCAGGACCTGGCCGTATTCATTCAGTCCCTGACCGGTGGCAGCGCCTTCTGGGCTTACACCATGATCGTCTGGGCTTCGGTCCTGTTCTCGGCCTTCGTCGACAACGTCCCCTATCTGACGGCCATGATCCCGGTGGCTGCGATGCTCTCCCGGGGGCTGGGTATCCCGCCCCAGCTGATGGTCTTCGGGCTGCTCATCGGATCCTGCCTGGGCGGGAACATCACCCCCATCGGGGCCTCGGCCAATATCGTGTCGGTGGGTATTCTCCGACGGCAGGGCTACCACATCAGCTTCTGGGAGTTCGTCGAGATCGGCCTGCCCTTCACCCTGGCCGCCACCCTGGGCAGTTATCTGTTCGTTTATTGGATTTGGGGATAAAACCTCTTGACATCCGGCGACGTTATTCATTAAATTGAAGTTTCATCTAAAATGGGAAGCAAGGAGAGGCTGGAGGCAGCATGAGGCAAATAACCATGGTCGGCACCGGGTATGTGGGGCTGGTGACCGGTGCCTGCCTGGCCGATTTCGGCAACCAGGTGATCTGCGGGGATGTGGATGAGGACAAGATCGCCATCCTGGAACGGGGCGAGATCCCTTTTTACGAGCCCGGTCTCAGGGAGCTGGTCGACCGCAACCGGCAGAAAGGCCGTCTTCGGTTCAGCACCGATATCCCGGACTCTATCCGCCGCAGCGACATTATCTTTATTGCCGTGGGAACCCCCATGGAGGACGACGGCGGCGTGGACCTGTCGGCCGTCATGGCCGTGGCCCAGACGATAGCCGATCATCTGGAGGGTTACACCATCGTGGTCAACAAGAGCACCGTCCCGGTGGGTACCGGGGCGCGGGTCAGGGAGATCATTCGTCAGCGGACCAACGATGAGGCCGAATTCGATGTCGTCTCCAATCCGGAGTTCCTCCGGGAGGGATCGGCTATCCGGGATTTCACCCATCCCGACCGGGTGGTCATCGGAACCTCAAGCCCCCGGGCGATGAAGATCATGTCGGAGATCTACCGGCCGCTGTATCTTATCGAGACCCCCATCGTGAGAACCACCGTGGAAACGGCCGAAATGATCAAGTACGCCTCCAACGCCTTTCTGGCCACCAAGATCTCGTTTATCAACGAGGTGGCCAATCTGTGCGAACAGGTCGGCGCCGACGTTCAGGTGGTGGCTAAAGCGGTCGGCCTGGACGGCCGCATCGGGCCCAAGTTTCTTCACGCCGGGCCGGGGTACGGCGGCTCCTGTTTTCCCAAGGATACGGTCGGATTCCTGAAGGTGGCCGAGGCGGCCGGCAGCGGTTTGGAGATCGTCCAGGCGGCTGTCAGGGTCAACCATCAGCAGCGTCGGCGGATGGTTCAAAAGGTCAGCGATGCGGTCGGAGATCTCAAGGGGAAGACGATCGGGGTGCTGGGGCTGTCCTTCAAACCCCGGACCGATGACGTCCGGGAGGCCCCGGCCATCCATGTCATTCGGGACATGCAGGAAAAAGGAGCCAGCATCCGGGCCTACGATCCGGCCGCCATGGACAATGCCCGCAAGATCCTCAACGGGGTCGAGTATTGTGATGATGCTTACAGCGTCTGCCGGGGAGCGCATGCCCTGGTGTTTATGACCGAGTGGAACGAGTTTCGCGAGCTGGACCTGATGCGCATCAAGGAGCTTCTCGAGGAGCCGGTGATCATCGACACGCGGAACATCTATGAACCGGAAGATATGAGCCAACTGGGATTTCGATATACGGGCGTCGGGCGGGGACGACCTCGTCCGGCATAGCGGCAGAGGATGGTCTATGAAACTGATCGATGGCGTCAAGAAGAAGAACCTGAGGATCATACCCGACGAGCGAGGCCGGCTGATGGAGGTGCTTCGCTGTGACGAGGAGCTCTTTCAGCAGTTCGGACAGGTCTACGTGACCACCACCTATCCGGGCGTGGTCAAAGGCTGGCACTACCACAAAAAGCAGACCGATTACGTCGCCGTCGTGCACGGGATGCTCAAGCTGGTGCTCTATGATGCCCGCCCCGATTCACCCACCTCCGGGCTGATCAACGAGTTTTTCGTGGGCATTCATTGCCCGGCGCTGATCCAGATCCCTCCGGGTGTCTATCATGGCTGGAAATGCATCGGTCAGCAGGAGGCCATCGTGGTCAATTGCCCCACCGAGCCTTACTGCTATGAGGACCCCGATGAGCACCGGGTACCTTATGATTCCCCTGACGTTCCCTATGATTGGGACATCCAGATGAAGTAGCCAGTCGCATCCTCGGGAGGCACGGTATGCACACGTTGTTGGTCACCGGCGGGGCGGGTTTCATCGGCAGCAATTTCGTCAAGTATGTTCTCGCCGAGCACCCCGATGAAGGGGTCGTGGTGCTGGATAAATTGACCTATGCCGGCAACCTGGACAATCTTCGGGAGGTCTGGGAGGACTCCCGTTTCTCCTTCGTCAAAGGGGATATCTGCGATCCCGAGGCGGTCGAAAAGGCCGTTCAGGGCTGCGATCGGATCGTCAATTTCGCCGCCGAGACGCATGTCGACCGGTCCATCGGCGGGGCCGGGGCATTCGTTCGCACCGATGTGCTGGGCACCTTCGTCCTGCTGGAAACGGCCCGTGTTCATGGTGTGAAACGATATGTGCAAATTTCGACCGATGAGGTCTACGGCAGCATCGAGAAGGGTTCTTTCCGCGAGACCGATCCGCTCAAGCCGAGCAGCCCCTATTCTTCCAGCAAGGCGGGAGCCGACCTGCTGGTGCTTTCCTATTATGTGACCCATCATCTGCCGGTGGTCATCACCCGCAGCTCGAACAATTTCGGGCCCAACCAGTATCCCGAGAAGCTGATCCCCCTGTTCGTGACCAATGCGCTGGAGGATAAACCCTTGCCTCTCTATGGCGATGGACTGAATGTGAGGGACTGGCTCTTCGTGGAGGATAATTGCCGGGCCATCGATGTGATCCTCCGGCAGGGTCGGGACGGGGAGATCTATAATATCGGCGGTGATAATGAGAAGACCAACCGGGAGATCACCGATCTGATCCTGAAAGAGCTGAACAAACCGAAGTCTCTGGTCCAGATGGTCAAGGACCGCCCGGGGCATGACCGCCGTTACTCCATCAGCAGCGAGAAACTCAAAGCCCTGGGCTGGACACAGCCCTCCAGTTTTGAGGACAATTTGGCACGAACCGTGCAGTGGTACGTGAAAAATCCTGACTGGTGGAAGAAAATCAAGCAAGGGCGAAAGGATTTTCAGGAGTATTATCGAAAACAATACGGCATCGAGCCCTGAGATCGAAGGAGGAATGGGTGGCAGAGAGCCGTTCTGCGGCCCGATCGGGTGAGTAAAATTTGCTCAATTACCTCTTTTTTTTCTTGACATCACAGAGGGAAGGGTTTATTTTTGTCTCCTCTTATCATGAACGAAGCTGTCAGAACGTGGTGAGAACACTCTTCGTGAAAGGAGCGACGTGATGGGAAAACAGATGGTCGTTTTCCTGACGGTTCTGCTGTTCCTCGGTATTTTCGGGTGTGGGCCTTACCGCTGCCCGGAGGAAGAGGCCATTATCGTTGAGGCGGAGCCGACGGTGATCACGGAGTACGTGGAAAAGGAAGAGCTGGTCCTGAGTATGTCGTACATCCTGTTTTACGCCTCCGGACGCTACATGCCCAGCGATGCCAATCCGGACGTTCTAGCCCAGATGGAAGATGAGATCCTGGCCTGGGGCGAGCGGATGCGGCAGCAGGGTATTCAGCTGGAAACGGAAAAGATCTTGGTCTGGGGAAACGTCGACGGGCAGCCATTGAGCCCCCGCCTGTATAATGAGCTGAAAGAGAACTACACCTTCGGTTTCGCACCGCCGGCCTATACCGGGCAGTCGGCTTATCAGGAAGGCAACCAGATGCTGTCCGAGGCGCGGGCTATGGAGATGACCGCGCATATTAAGAAGCTGCTCACCGACCAGGGCATCGTCGTGGACGGCCATCAGGAGATCGGTGCCAGCACCATCGTGTTGGCCGAGCGCGGAGAGATCAATCCCATGGCCCGACGGGTGACCATCAAGGTCGAGGCCCGCGGCGAGGAGATGTGATCGACCGACGCGGCCGTTCCCTCCGGGAGCATCAGCCGGACGGTTTCCTGCTCTCAGCACCCCATCGCTGATGCAGCAAGCCGGAGCGCGGGGCCCCCGATGTACCGGAAAAAATATTCCCCTTCAGCGAGCTGCATCCGGATGTCGCGGGAACCGGCGGTCGTTCTCCTGATCGTATCTGAAACAGTTTTATAAATTGCTTATTCATAGACAATTAAGGACATCTTTCAGATTGGGAAAAGGCGAATCGAAGCAAATCCTCCATCGACGCGTTGACCGGACGTGACGGTACCTTTCTCGATGAAGGCGAAAATTTTCCTTGACATCTCGATGGAGATGTGTTTTAATGTATCACCTTTGCTTGTCATGGAGAACCTCCGCTTCGGCACTTTATCTTCGATGTCAGGTGGATGAGGGGGTATTATTGTATTCGGAGATAATGACAGAGGCCGTAGTATATGCCGGTGGAGCTCGCAGGGGTGAACACACTCTTTTATGACGCTTTTTGATAAAACAGGCAAGAAATTTGCTGTGACTCTGCCCTATGGCGAGGCACACCCAAAATCTGATGACAGGAAGAAGAAGAAATCGAGCGTCACACAGGCGACCTTTCAGAAGGAGGGCTGCTGATGCCTGATGTATGGAAAGCATGTCTTTCCTTATTAAGAGCACGTTTTGGTTCACATGGAAGTTCATTCGCTAACCCATCCACTCTCAAACCCGCGAAGGAGGGTGAAAGAATGGATTCGACGAGAAAGTGGTTCAACCTTGGGTCCAGTATCCTGGCCCTGTTCATCGTAGGTCTGCTGCTGGGTTCCGTGACCACCGCTTGGGCGGAACCCCAGGTGACGATGCAAGGCGGCGAGAAAGATATCACCGCGTCCTTCATCGAGACAAGATCCCCGTATATTGCTCCGGGGAGCAGCGGCACCTGGACCTTCTTCGTCTGGAACAAGAGCGGCGATGGTGAGATGCTGGACGAGATCACGTTGGACTTCCCTGCCGGCATTACCGTCACGACCTCTTCGAACTGGACCATCCTACCTGACAGCACTTACGGAGCGAGGTACCTCCAGACCGATGGAAGCACCGGAGACGGCGCCACGGTTACCTGGTCCGACCCCAACGGCGGGACCGGGGAGATCATGGCATACGAGATGAATATGGTCACCGTGTCCGTGTCCGTGGACGGTGGGTTCACCGGCGATGTGGTCATCAACTGGACCATCTCCGGTGACGAGACCGGCGGCGGCACCCATGATCTGGCCGGCTCCGAGACGATCCCTGATTTTCAGTGGATCAAGATCGATCAGCATGCGCCGTATTATGTCACCGGTGATTTCACCGATGTGCTGGTGATGGACTTCATCCTGACCGATGACACGGCCAACGACTGGCTCGACGCGATCACGTTGATCCCCGGCGCCTACGATGTCATCGTCGGAGCGCAGGATGAGACCTGGTTCGACAACGTCGAGCTGTGGCACGATTTCAATGGCAACGACACCTTCGAGCCGGGAACCGGCGACCTGCTGGTGGGCAGCTTTACCTGGGACGGCGACAGCTGGGTCCTCTCCGGACTGGGAACCGACAATAACAATCCGGTGACGACCGCCGGCGATCGCTATTTCGTCGCCGTCGATATCGCTTCCGCAGCCCCGGACGATGGCATCATCAGCTTCATGATTCCCTTCATTCAAGATGGGGGCACAGTGGGTGTCTTTGATGCCGGCGACGAGGGATTCTTCACCGTCGGCGGAGATACGGGCCCCGGGAACCCCGAGGTTGTGAACATCTACGCGCAGATCGTCAACCGGTACTCGGTGATGGCTGATTACACCATCCATGACGTGACCGATCCCGACTGGGTCGGCCCGCTGAACAACCAGGTCCTGATTCTCGATTTCGAGGTGCCTGACAACTGGTTTCTGGCCGACGAGATGACGGCCATCACCTTCGAGAACACCGGCACCGCCACCAGCGCCGACATGGTCAGCATGCAGCTGTGGCGGGACGATGGAACGGCCGGCTGGAACGACGGCGGCGAGACGGTGGTGGGACAGTGCCTGGCCTACATCGACGATACGCACTGGTATCTGGACCTGTCCGCCACCCCGGAGGCCATTGCCGTCGGCGGCGGCCGGTTCTTCCTGACCTGCGCCATCTCCGATACGGCCACCAATGCCAGCACCATTCAGATGGCCATCCCGCAGCTGGTCGATATCGACGGTATGGGTGATTTCGACCTGGCCGACGAGGATGAAGGCGTCTTCTTCGCCTCCCGCAACGACGGGCCCTTCGACGGCGCCCTGGTCAACAGTGAGTCGATCGTCATCGACTCCGGTCCTCCCGACATCGCCTTCGACGAGGGCGTCGGCAGCTGGACCACCGATGACGCCAACGCCTACGGCAGTTACGCTCGCCAGACGACCATCACCACCCCGGTCCTGGTGGGCGGCGCCAAGGCTCATACGCTGGACACCCTGGAGGTGGACACCAATAACTACGGCGTCAGCTGGGGAGCGTATGAATGGTCCAAGACGATCAAGTGGACCGTGACCTACGACACCTCGTATGCTCTGCCCGACCGCTGGGTGGTCGACGGCCAGAACGCCGACGGAACCGGCGGCGGCCCCGGCGAGCAGACCGCCCGGGCTCAGGACGGCGTGCAGTACTTCACCGACGGCAATGAGATCTCCTTCTATGTCATGGAGGATGGCACCCCGACGCCGGGCACGCAGTTCTACTTCTACACCACCCGCAACATCGTCGGCTTGCCCAACACCCTGCTATTAGATGATGACGTGCTCGAGGCCGAGGGCGACGAGTATCAGGACGAGCTGGATCTGGACGAGATCATCGTCAGCGTGGACGGCATCACCGATCCCGGCTCCGGCATCGCCAGCGTCAGAATCTACTGCACCTTCGACAACAGTGACCCGACCACAACCAAGACCACGGTCAAGGACATGTTCAACGTGGCCGGTGACCGTTACTGGACCAACGGAGCCACCCCCGACAACATTCTGCCCGGCGAGCTGACCGACGGCAACCTGGTTAAGTTCATCGTCCGGGCCGTGGATAACGTCGGCAATGTGGCCGAGTCCGAGATCCAGCGCTTCGAGATCGACAACTCCGGCCCGACCAGCGTGGCGCCGACCTTTGCCTGGAACACCGACAACATTCTCGATCCGCCCAACGTGGTCAACGTCGGCGACATCCTCGATCTGAAGGTCAATATGGTCGGCCAGGAGGTGCCCAGCTTCACCGAGATCGTCTCGATCAAGGCCGATGTCACCTCCCTGCTGAACGAGACCGACCAGACCTTCTACTATCTGAGCCAGGCGTCTCCGTATAACGGCCACTGGACCACTCCGGTGACCGTGGCCGACAACGACGGCACCTCCGGCAAGGACGACGATGTCGAGCTGCCGGCCGGGCTGGCCGCCGTGGTGCAGGTCATCGACCATATCGGTAACATGGACGAGACGGTGATCTGGAACATCGCCAACAGCAGCCAATTCAACGGCTTCGACAACTTCAACCCGGAGACCCCGCCGCCCACGGTGGCGCTGGATCAGGACAATACCACCGTGCCGGCCAACACCGTCAATATCGGCGATGTGGTCCAGGTCAATGTGGACGTCAATGCCGTGGACGACACCGGCGTGCTGTTCGTCGATGTCGATATGCGGTGTTATGGCCAGTATGCGGCTGACGAACCGCTCAACGACGGTGGCTACGATGGCGACGACATCGCCGGCGACGGCATCTGGTCCCGGGAATTCCTGGTGCAGCAGGCCGTAACTCCGGTCGATCAGCTCAACCTGGACAACACCGTCTCGGCCATTCTGACCGACGACGCCGGCAACCCCGATCCGACCCCGGAGATGATCGCCGACGGCAACCCGCTGGACATCGATACCGATGCCCCGGCAGCGACCGCGAACAACTTTGATATCATCATCAGCCTTCCCGGCGCCAAGGCCATCAATATGCTGGCCTATTATGGTGACACCACCATCGCCAACCCCGGCGATCGGGCCATCGTCGCCTGGAATGCCGCCGCCGATGCCGAGACCACCGATCTGGTCACCGTCACCGGTGACCTCAGCGAGTGGGGCGGCCCGTCCGACCTGACCATGCTGGTCGATGAGGGCGGCTATGAGGGCGCCTCGTTCAACGATTGGGACGGCGATCACGACGAGGATCCGTGGCTCTTCGGCGCCATCTGGGATTTCGTCGAGGCTGCAATCGACGAGGACTCCACCTACTGCTACCTGACCGTCACCGATGACGCCGGCAACGTGGCCATCTGCACCACCGGCGTCGATGAGGGTCTTCCGGCCGAGCCGCTCAGCGTCGATCTGATCTATCCCGCCGGCAGCCTGGTGGTCAGCGTTGGCCATGCCGCCAATCCGCCCAAGAGCATGTACGCCGGCATCAATGACACACTGTTCTTCAAGTTCCACACCTTAGGCATCTCTCCGGAGCCGGGAACGAGCCCATGGGACATCTGGCCGCCCAACGGCGGAGCGGCCGTCGATCTGACCGATTTCGGGTTCCCCTTCCAGAATAATCCTCTGGTCCTGACCCGCGGCGATGGATCCGCCGATATGCCCGATACCACCGTCTGGTACGGTCAGTACATCATCGTGGGCGCCGGCAACGTGGGAGCTCTGGGCACCGAGATCGCCTTCGATCTGGATATGGATTTCGAGGGCACGGTGTACGACGACGCCCTCAATGAGTATACCGACAACTTCGGCACGATCATCCATTGCGACAACTCCGGCGTGGTCGACATCCAGGGTCAGTACACCTCCATCTGGGTGGTGGACGTGAACCTGGCCGACGGTATCGCCGCCATCGGCGACACCATCTACTTCGGCTTCGACAACAGCGACGCCACCGGCCAGGATGTCGGCGACATCCGCAACGGCGTGGCCGGCGTCTATGTGGACATCGACCGCGACGGCGTGATGGAGACCACCGATCTTCAGCTGACCGATCCGGACGAGGATGAGATGTGGGATGCCTGGCACGTGGTCACCGACAGCTCGGCCACGTATCCGTGGGCCCTCGAGGACACCGCTCTGGTGACCTTCGGGTTCTACTCGATGGACAATGGTATCAACACCAGCCCGGGCGGCCCGACCCCCAGCCTCGATTCCATCTACGTCGATAACATCCGTCCCGAGGGTACCCTAGCCAACTCCACGGTCACCGACGTGACCACCGGAACGGTCCAGAAGGTCAGCGTGGGCGACATCCTGAACATCAATTATACTCTCGATCGGATCAACGACAACGTCAGCTGCCATGTCGATCTGCAGGCCTATGGTTACAGCGACAGCTACTCTCTGGGCAGCACCCTGAGCCTGAACCTGCCGATCAAGGACGTTGACGATCCCGACTATATTCTGGATGTCCTCCCGGGCAATGCGCTGATCGAGCCGACCATGACCATCTGCACCAACCCCGAGGAGGTCACCGATAACGCCGGCAACACCTATGTGCCGGCCTGTGTCCTGCCGTTCGACTGGAACACCTGGGGCGTTGACAACGACGCGCCGGTGACCGCCACGCCCACCGTCGTGGTCCTGGACGACCACGATTTCAAGGGCAACGGCATGGTCAACATCGGTGATCGTCTGGACATCCTCTGCGACATGTCCGCCATCCCCGATATGGCCGGCGGTACGGTGCTGGTCAATCTGTGGAAGTACGGCGGCCAGGCCGCAGGCGACAGCCTTGCCTACGCACACACGCTGACCGACGATGCCTTCTCCGAGGGCGGCGAGGGAGACCTGGTCTTCTCCTACGTCCTCCAGGACGGTTCCTATACCGGCGGTTTCATGAAGGGATTCGTGGTCGGCAGTGGTCCTGACGGAGCACCGGGAGACAAGGGCGTCGATGACGATGCCGACGGCCAGATCGATGAGGCCGGTGAGCTATTCACCGCCGGTGACGATCTCACCGGATGGGTCGACACCGATCCTCCCGAGGAAGCCACCAATCCTCCGCGGTCGCTGTCTGCTCTCGAGGTGAAGGCCTTTGATGACGACGGCTGCCCGGCCGAGTCCGGCGCCGAGTCCGCCGAGCTGGCCTGGGATGTCGATACCTACGAGCCCGATCTCGACGACGTCGATCTGGAATTCCTCGACTCCGACGGTCCCGGCGACCCCGGTCACGGCATAGCCAACATCGGCGACACCCTGGTGGTCTATGTCGAGGCCATCACCAACGTGGGCCTGATGAGCTACGATCATTACGGCGCCATTCCGGTGACGGTGGACATGAGCCACTACGGCTACAGCGAGGATGAGCCGATCACGGCTATTTTCGATACCACCACCTGGGGAGCTCCCGACACCTGGTACCGCATGTTCGTGATCCAGGCAGGCGATAACGGTATCGACGTGGGTGTCAGCGACAGCGACTCCCGGGTCGGAGCCATCGGCTGGGACGATGCCGACAACTGGATGCGTTCTCCCGAGTACTCCTCGCCGCTGCCCTATCAGGTCGACTCCGATATGCCGGGTGCGGTGATGAACCTGACTGCTTCGCCGGTCCAAGGCGGCCGTATCAAGCTGGAATGGGATGCGCCTCCCGGATCGCCGAAGGTCGGCGGCTACACCGATGACATTGCCTACTACCACATCTTTCAGGGTGAGCCCGATTCGGATCTGGTGGACTACACCGAGCCCACCGAGTCCATCTCGCCGGCCACCACGGTGTGGTATTCCGATACCCTGTTAGTGAATCATACCTATCTGTTCGGCGTCCGGGTCGAGGACGATGCCGGCAACATCGAGGAGAACGCGAACGTCGTCTCCGGCAAGATCCCCGACAGCATTGTGCCGTACGCCTCCATCACCTCGCCGCCCAACGGCAACCTGCTGGTCTGGGGTCCTGACGGACTGCCCGGCGAGGCCAACGTGGACGACGACGCGGCCAACGGCGTCGACGATCCCGGCGAGGTCGGCCTGTTCGACGACTACACCTGGGATCTGGTGGCCACCATGTCCGACATGGACGTGGTCAGCTGCACCTTCTATCAGCGGAAGCAGGATGCTGATCCGCTGCTGGAAGGCGATCAGCCCGGCCCGTGGATGTCCATGGGCACCGTGGATCGGGAGACCGGCGTTCCCGAGCAGGAGACCTTCACCCTGACGGTCGACTGGTCGGCTCAGCCGTCCGACACCTGGGAGATCATCTGCATTCCGGTGGACGCCGCCGATAACTATCCCAGCCATGAAGAGGCGTATGATTTCAACCACAAGACCGTGATGTGGGACAACGACGATCCCGGCCTGATCTACCTGAGCGTCAACGGCGACGCCAGCCCGAACGCTGCCACCCTGATCCCGCAGGGCATCATTCCGATGATCGTCCATGCCGAGGATCATGGGCAGCAGGCCAAGGATCAGTATCCCAGCTCCATTAAGGTGAGCGTGATGCCCGACGGCTACATGCTGCCGATCGTGGCTTATGAGGCCAGCGGAGTGGCCGATTGGCCGCATCACTTCACCATCAACACCACCGGATTCCCCAACGGCTTGATGGATATCTACCTGTGGCTGTGGGATGGTTCCGGGAACGCTTACACCATGCCGGCGGTGCAGGTCACCATCGAGGATGTCACCGCGCCTTCGGCCGTGATCGCCAATCCGGAACACGGCGACCACATCACCGGTTCGGCCTTCCCGATCATCGTGGAGGCCGGTCTGGACGCCTACGGCAATCCGGTGACCGATCTGGCCCGGGTCGATGCCTATTACAGCGAGGACGGCAGCGCGCCGTGGAACTGGATCGGATTCGACACCACGCCGGAGGATGACGGCGACAAGATCGGGCTGGATTACTTCATGATCCCGTGGAACACCGACGACCTGGTCCACGATGAGGATTACTTCCTCCTCTGCGAGATCACCGATAACGCCGCCAACAAGGACACCACCGCCACGATCATGGTTATCAAGGATACCACCGCGATGCCGCTGACCGTGGAGATCGACGACATGGTGATGGTCAACGGCACGCCGTGCATCAACGACACCGTGCGGATCAACGCCTGGTCGAACGATCCCAACATCACCCAGGTGAAATTCGAGTGGCGGTACGCCTGGGATCCTGACGAGGATGCCTTCTACAACACGCTGGGCACCGATTACAGCACGCCGTACTGGCAGAGTTTCAACACCGAGCTGGTTGGCGGCGGTAACTGGAATCAGCAGAACTATCCCATCGTCATCAAGGCCACTCCGAAGGATGACTCCGGCAACGACATGCAGGCGGTGCTCTACGAGGTCACCGTCGATAATAAGGCACCCTGGTTCAGTATCTACTCGATCAATGGGTTCATCAACAGCGGTGATGTCGACGTGATGGGCGGCACCGACGTCGAGATCGTGGTCCACACCCTCGATCCGGACGTGGCCGTCTGCCGTCTGCAGGCCATTGGCACGCCCAGCGGAATCATCGCCATCGCCGAGCTGACCGCCTACGAGAGCTACGATCCGGTGACCGGCGTCTATACCTACGAGGCCACCTGGACCGTGCCGGTGTGGAACGACAACTCTGAAATCACCATCCACTGCGGCGGGCGCGACCTGATCGACAATCCCTCCATGCAGCAGTGGGGTGACGATTACTTCACCCTGGATGTCCTGGGCACCGAGGCCATGACCGTGTTGATGTCCGTGCCGCAGCACGGCACCAACATCATGGGCACCTGGACGCCCGGCATGATCCAGGGAACCACCGGCAACACCGACGTGGCCAAGGCCGAGCTGCAGTTCCAGACACCCGGCGAGTCGATCTGGCACACCTACGGCACCGATGAGAGCGGTCCCACCTGGGAGAACCCGCTGCCCATCCTGACCACTCTGATGACCGACGGCGACTGGAACATGCGCTTCAAGGCTTACGACGCCGACGGTAACCCGGATGAGGATCCGCAGCACATCACCGTGACCATCGACAACACGCCGCCGGTGGCCGTCATCGACGCCTTCGACATGGAGCGAGCCAACAAGGAGATCCTGCTCACCGCCGAATGCTCCGATGAGAAGGGCGCCGGCAGCTATCCGGCCTCTGTCCAGTGCGTCGACTTCCTGGTCAAGCTGGACAACGATGAGATTCTCAACTACACGTTGGTAGGAACCGACTACACCGCGCCGTACGAGTTCACCTACGATACCCGCAACGTGCCTAACGGCGACGGCATGTATCACTTCCTGGCCGTCGGTACCGACAACGCCGGATTCCAGTACGGATTCGGTGGCAACGTGCAGGATCCGACTTACGCCCACTTCGAGATGCTGGAAATCGACAACTCCGGACCGGACGATCTGAGGATCTCCGACATCGGCGACAACCACAACCCGCCCAACCAGGGATCAACCCTGCCGCAGGCCGAGGAGATCACCATCGTCGCCACCAGCACTGATCTGGACGTGGCCTGGTTCCGCTTCTACTTCAAGCACATTGATGAGATTGACTACAATGAGATCGACACCGATACCGAGGTCGAGATCATCGACGGCCAGTCGGTTGGCACCGCGGTGGTCAACACCATGAACTGGCCCGCCGGCGACATCTACATTATTAAAGTCGTGGCCGCTGACGATCTGGGCAACGAGGCCCTGACCTACTATGACTTCAAGATCGGTCTGCCCATCGCCTACCTGGTCTCGGTTGATGACGAGAGTGGACTGCTGGTGGCCGAGTGCAACGAGACCGCCAAGCTGGTCAAGTTCGACTACGCGCCGACTATGGCCAAGGCCTGGTACGGCATCGGCATCGCTCAGGTGGACAGCTGCACCGGCCTGGCCAAGATCTTCTGGCACTATGACGAGCAGGCCGTCGGCGACGGAGACTTCAAGGTGAGAGCCTGGGCCTCCGACGATCCCAGCGAGTGGGCCGAGGGTCTCAAGCAGGATGAGGAGGATGTGGGCGACTGGACCTTCACCAAGGAAGGCAGCCAGTTCGAGTTCGTCCAGTCGACCATGGATCACTTCATCCTGGAGACGCCCAACGACAACAGCGATCCCAAGCTTATCCAGGTCAACGTCCGGGTGCCCGAGGGTGCCGGAGAGCCGACGCTCTATGTGGTCCTGGACGATCAGCCCAACGACCCGACCATGCCTCAGGGCGGTCCGATCAACTACGAGGTCGAGCTGATTCCGTCGCCCACCGATCCCAACCTGTGGGAGCCCAACCAGTGGTCCGAGGTTCGCCTCGACCAGATCTGGACCGGCGGTGTGGCCGATTTCTACGCCACCCTGCCGAGCATCCCCGATGATGATGCTGGCCCCACCAAGGGCGGCATGGACGTGCTGGTCGATCAGATCGTGGTCGATGAGGTGACCCTCACCGACGGCGGTTCCACCTGGAACCAGTCCGGCACCTGGTACGTCGAGATTCCGTCCGGCGCGCTGCGAGGCCATGCCGACGGTATCGTCGCCAGAGACGTCATCACCACGCCGCAGTCGCCCTCTCACCAGATTCACCTGAAGCCGGTGGGCGGAGCGGTGAGCATCTTCATGATGAGCAGCGTGGACAGCGTCTACTACTTCAACCCCGGGTACTACGCCATCATCAAAGCCTACTACGATGATGCCGATATCCCCCAGGGTGTCGATGAGGAGATGGTCAGTCTCGGCTACTGGTACTATCCCGGAGTCTCCTGGGCTCATGAGCAGGGCGAGTGGGGATTCAGCGGCCTGCGTGAGGTCGATCGAGACACCGAGAACAATGTGATCACCTTCCATGCCAACTACTTCCAGCTGGCCAGATGGTGGGTGCCGTATCACGATGGCGAACAGGCTCACTGGTACGGTGAGTCCGGCACCATCTTCAGTCTGCTGGCCGACGATCGCACCGACAATCCGGGCACCATCGTGATCACCGAGCCGGTGGCCGTTCCCACCATCGATGGCGTCACCTGGTCCATGCCCAGCCTGCAGAGCTTCGTCACCGACGACGTCAGCCAGATCGACCAGTACGAGGTGGAGCTGTGGCTGGACGGCGTGCGCATCTGGGATGATATGGATGCGGCGACCGGTTTTTCCGGCCACTACGACTGGAACACCTCCGGTGAGCTGCGCACGTGGTGGAGCGATTACTACTACGAAGGCACCTACCATTGCGCTCCGCCTCTGGTGGGCGGCGAGCATGAGATCACCGTCACCGCCATGAACATGGTCGAGAACTACACCTACGAGACCTCGACCTTCACCGTCGAGTATCCGCACGAGGGCTCGATCACCGACATCATCTTCCTGGGCAGCGGCAACGCCCGGTTGATCGACGGCGTCTGGTACACCGACGAGTTCCCGGTCATCCAGGCCAACGTCCACGACCCGTTTGCTCGCAGATACCACGAGGAGAGCTGTTACCTCGAGGATTACTACGCCGGCGTCGAGTCGGAGGATCTGCAGGTGGAGATCGACGGCATCGAGTATGCCGCCTCCGAATACTTCACCGGAACCACCGGCACCTGGGGCGTGATGGAATACTACCAGCCCGAGGAGCTGATCGGCGGCGAGCACACCTACAGCATCACCTTCACCAGAAACCAGGTCAGCTACGAGTACACCGGCACTTTCATGGTGGAGACGGTGGACGTGTCCAGCATCGAGCAGGTCTGGTGGGAGGAGCCCGCGGTCGTGGCCGGCGGATACACCTGGGTAAACAGTCATCCGGTGATCAAGGCCAACATCAGCGATTTGTTCGGCACCCTGTCCAGCAGCGATATCGAGCTGCGCATCGACGGTCGTGAATACACTCATGTCGACTACTACTGCGGCACCACCGGTGATGCCGGCATCATGACCTACACTCATCCGACCGGAACGGGCCAGGCCCTGGCCGACGGCAAGCACTACTTCACCCTCGGTGTGACCATGAACGGGGTCACCTTCGTCACCGATCCCGACACCTTCATGGTCGATGCCGCCGAGCCCAGCCTGAGCGGTTTCACCGGCGGGTACGTGGGCGCCACGCCGAGCCTGACCTTCACCCTGTCCGATCTGGCCACCGGCGTGGATAGGAGCACCGTCCACATGGATCTGTACCACATCACGCAGACCACTCAGCCGCCCAACGATCCTGAGGATAAGGAGTTCCTGTACACCGCCTTCCCATCGATGATGACCTTCGATCAGAGCGGCAACGATGTCACCGTGACCTACCACCCGGTGATCAACCTGCAGGACAACGAGGAGTTCGAGATCACCCTGTACGGCGGCAGCTATACCACCTATGGTAATGATACTGATGATACCGGCGACAGGTTCTATCGCGACTCCGACGGCATCACCGATAATGTCGGCAACATCCTCACCCCGGCCACCAAGCGCTACATCGTGGATGTCAGCGGTCCGGAGGTGGCCGAGATGGAGGTCATGGAAGACGGCATGATCTGCTACGTCTTCAAGGATCTGGGCGCCGGCATCACCTGCGATGACATCGAGATCCACATGGACGATGAGCCCTTCGAGGACTATGAGTGCGAGGAGCTCGATCGCACCAGGGTGTCCGTCTGCTTCGATCCGGGCGACATCGGCGCCGAGTTCAAGATCAAGGTGACCGATGGTGCCGGTAACTTCACCATCGAACGGTTCATCAACGAGACCCTCGAAGTGGCTCTGGGCGAGGATGCGCACTGCTATCCGAACCCGGCTGCCGACGGCCATACCACCATCGTCTACACCGTCTCCAAGAAGACCGGTGTCGAAGTCAGCCTGAAGATCTACGACTTCGCCGGCGAGATGGTGAAGACGCTGTATCGTGGTCAGCCGCAGAAGGTCGGTGAGAATGAGGTGGTCTGGTACCTGGACGATGACGGCGGCAACGCCGTCGGACGCGGCGCGTATCTCTGCCGCATCGTCGCCAAGGATGACAGCAAGACGTCAGCCAAGGTGGTCAAGATCGCCGTTGCAGAAACCTATTAATCCAAGAGTATCACAAGGGGCTGGGAGCCCGGCTCCCAGCCCCGTCACGACGCCAACCGATATGTCCTTTTTTCTCACACCTCAAAGGAGGTTAGCTAAGATGATCAGGAAGATAGCTCTCGGGCTGGCCGTGGCCGTTGTGATCGTGGCTCTTGGTTCTGCCGCTATGGCCGGTACGCATTCCGGCGCATTCCTGCGCATGGGCGTGGGTGCCCGGGCTCTGGCCATGGGTGGTAATTATGTTGCCATAGCAAACGATGCCACGGCTGGCTATTGGAACCCCGCTGGATTGGCCCTGGTGGACAACATATCCATCGAGCTGATGTACTCGCACGATCTTTCCTTCGATAGAAGTCTGAACTACGGTGGTATCTCCAAGACGTTTGATTTCGGAAGTCTGGGATTCTCCTATCTCGGCGGTGGAATGGACGATCTGGATGAGTATGATTCCGGCAACAACCGTCTGGGCACCTTCGATACCCGGGAACATGCCTTCATCCTGTCGTACGCCACCAAGCCGATGACCTTTATCCGCGATTGCGCCCCGGCGTATCTGGGTATCAGCTTCAAAGGCATCATGCAGGACATGGGCGATAGCGACGGCTCGCAGTTCGGAGTCGGCGCCGACGTTGGCGCCATGTTCAGTCCTGTCGAGATGCTGACGCTGGGTGTGGCGGTACAGGACATCGGCACCAAGATACTGGATCCCAATGATTCGGTACCGTACCACATTCGCCTGGGCATGGCCGCCAGAGCGCTCAACGATGCTCTGACGGTCACCGCCGGAGCCAGCAAGACCCGCCATATCGGTGATCCCACCCTGCAGCTGGGCGCCGAGTACTGGACCGAGTTCTCCATGGATAAGTACGCCGGTTTCAGAGTCGGTCTGGACGAGGGCGCTTTCACCGCCGGCGTGGGGCTGTCGATCAGCGGGATCGGCGTCAACTATGCCTATGTGGTCGAGGAGCAGGACTTCATGGGCGAGAACCACCGCTTCTCCCTGGGTCTTGATTTCTAAAGATCCGGGCCACAGCAGAAAGACCAAAAGCCACCGTCTCCAGCGGGACGGTGGCTTTTTTTATGCCCCCCGGGGGTCTAAAAACATGTTGACAATACGGGCATATTTTCCTATTATCTCGTATCGATAAAGGGTTTTTTCGATGCTATCAGGGACCGCAGCCGGCCCTGTTTATTTCTGTGGGCCTTGTAGGGAGCGAATATGAACGTGCCAGTACGAACACGGGCGTTGATCGGTCTGATAGTCTTGCTGCTGGTTTTCCCGGTGCTGGCCCGGGCGGCTGATCCGCCCGAGCCGGAGATGACCAAGCTGGACAGCTTGCGCCTGATCAAGGCTATGGAGACCCGGGTGGAGGTCGGCCGGGAAGAAGCCCTGGAGAGCAAGGTGGATCCCCGGGTCTATGTGGTCGGTCCGGGCGATGAGCTGGTTCTCAACCTGTGGGGCGAGATCGCCGAGAGCGTGCCCCTGAAGGTTACCCCGGAGGGGACCGTCCTGGTGCCCTATGTCGGAGAGGTGATGGTCGGCGAGCTGACGCTGGATCAGGCGAAAGAACGCATCATCGGTCGGGTCAGACGCCAATATCGGGGAAAAGATGTCTCTGTGACGCTCTCAGGCGTCCGCAGGTTCCGTGTATTCGTCACCGGCGCCGTCAAAGTGCCCGGCACCTATACGGCCACGGCCGTGGACCGGGTTTCCATGCTGGTCGATCAGGCCGGCGGGTTCCTCCCGGAGGCTTCGCAGCGTAATATCGAGGTCAAGCGGTCCGATTCCACCGCGGTCTCAGCCGATCTTTTACGCTTCACCGTTATTGGCGATCTGGAGGACAATCCCTTCGTCCGGGACGGCGACGTGGTGGCCGTTCCGGCCCGGGTGGACTCGGTGGGCATCTTCGGGGCGGTCAGCGCCGAGGGGTATTACGAGCTCAAAGAGGGCGACCGGATCAGCGATTTGGTGGGACTGGCCGGCGGTCTGGTCAAGGATGTGTACCTGGAAGAGGCCGAGCTGGTCCGCTATCAGGAGGATGGGAAGACCACCGTGAAGATCCCCATCGACCTGACGGTTGTTATGAAAAACAGGCACGGCCCCCAGGACCTGGTCCTGCAGAGCGAGGACGTTTTTCTGATCCGGCACATTCCCGGGTGGCATCCGGAGCACCTGGTGGAGGTGCGGGGAGAGGTCTATTTTCCCGGGATGCATTCCATCGAGAGAGGCAAGACTACCCTCAGCCAGATCATTCAGCGGACCGGGGGCTTCAAGCCGGATGCCTCCCTGGCCGAGGCCAAGCTGATCCGCACCGAGTATGAGGAGACCCTGGATCCGGAGTTCGAACGCCTCAAACGCATGCTGGTGGCCGACATGAGCGAGGAGGAGTACGAGTACTTCAAGATCCGGTCCCGGCAGCAGCGCGGGCTGGTGGTGGTCGATTTCGAGAAGCTCTTTCTGCTCAACGACACCAGCCAGGATGTGATCCTCAAACGGGGCGACCTGATCGAGGTCCCGATCGTCCGCAAGACGATCAACGTCAGCGGCCAGGTCAACAATCCCGGCGCCATCCTGTTCAAGCCGGGCAAGGGATTCGAATACTACGTCTCACAGGCCGGCGGCTATAACTGGAACGCCCGCAAGAGCAAGGTCCGGGTGATCAAGGGCAGCACCGGGCAGTGGCTCAAGCCAGGCAAGGTCAAGCGGCTGGAGCCGGGCGACACCATCTTCGTCCCGGAGAAGCCGGAGCGGGATTACTGGGCCTTTTTCAAGGACTTCATGCGGGTCTCGGCCGAGATCGCCACGGTGGTGCTGGTCATTCAGCAGGTGACGCAGTAAGGGGAGCTTTTTATAGACGGCAAGCTGAGGAGTGCTTCATGAGCAGTGAATCACGGAGTTTCTGGGATCATCTGACCGTCATCGTCAGATGGCGTAAACTGATTCTGGTGAATTTTGTTGTCGTCTGTGTTCTCGCCAGCATCGTCAGCCTGTTGCTCCCCAAGTGGTATAAGGCCAAGGCGACGCTGCTGCCTCCGGTGGATCAGACCAGCAGCGCTTTTGGATTGGCTTCCCTGCTCAGCGAGCTTCCCGTCGGAGAATTGGGTGTTTCCGGCATCAGATCGCCATTCGATCTCTTCAAGGCTATCCTGGAAAGCCGATCGGTCGCCGAGGAAATCGTAAAGAACTATGATCTTATCGAGCGGTATCATGCAAAAAACATGGAAGAGGCGACCCGGACGTTATGGAATCGTTCTAATATTGAGATCACCATAGAAGGCACCATCGATATCGAGGTGGAGGCACGGGATCCGGAGCTGGCCGCCAACCTGGCGAACGATTACGTGAAAGAGTTGGATAACCTGAATCAAAAGGTGAATACATCTCAGGCGAAAAACACCCGTCTCTTCGTCGAAAGACGAAGAGAGGAAGCTGTCGTTGAACTGAAAGAGGCAGAGGAAAATCTGCGCGATTTTCAGCGCGAGCATAAGGCCATTTCTCTACCTGAACAGGTGGAAGCAGCCATTCTAACCCTCGCCGATATCAGGGCAAAGCAAGTAGAACTTGAGGTGGAAAAGGGAGTTCTTGAAAATATGATGGGCTCCGCACATCCGGAGATTATTCGCCTGCAACTTCAGATTGAGGAGCTCCAAAAACAGATTGACCAGTTCATCCTGGGAGATTCCAAGGGGGTTCGGCCATCCGATGTCGGCGGATCTGAGGCCGAGAATTATCAGGTGCCTCTCACCGAGGTGCCTGCTATCGGACTTGAATTGGCTCGGCTGACGCGGGAATTGAAGATCCAGGAGGCCATCTTCGAGATGCTGACGCAGCAATATGAGCAGGCCAAGATCCAGGAGGCCAAGGACACACCGACCGTTCAGGTTCTGGATTGGGCTGTATCACCGGAGAAGAGAAGTCGGCCGAAGAGAAAGATCATCGTGCTGGTGGCGGGTTTTTTAAGCTTGTTCGCCAGCACCATGTACATTTTTTCCAGGGAATACCTGGAAAAGCTCCATCGGACGGGCGGTGAGGATTATCAGAAGATGAGAACCGTTGCCCAGGCCATCGCGGGCGACCTGGCGGGCGTGAGAAAAGCCATCTCAGGACGATTTCATAGAAATGAAAAGGGATGAAAACGCTCAGAAATGCGGTCATCATATTTTCCTCCAAAATAGTATTATTCTGGCTTAACTTAGCAAAAAGCATCTTAATTCATAGACTTCTAGGCCCTTTTGGAAAAGGGCAATACGCGCTCATCACCCAGATCCCGAGACTTCTCACCACGCTGGGCAATTTAGGTCTCGGCGTGTCGGCGGTGTACTATACGGGACAGAAGAGGGAGCGGCTGGGCGATATCGTCTCGACATCTCTTGTGGTCGCTCTGGTTCTGGGATTGTTGCTCATCGGCTTACTGGTCCTGGCCTTCGATTACCTGCCCGATTCACTTGTCAGAGATATACGACTGGAACAGATTCTTTTTGCCAGTCTGATCATTCCGTTTAGTTTGCTCTATATTTACAACAGCGCGATTCTGCTGGGCAGTGATCGTGTGAAGAACGTTGCCAGCCTGACGATTTTCGCCTCCTTTTCCCTCCTGGTCTACTTCATATTCTTCAACGTCATCCTTCAAAAGGGAGTGATGGGAGCGGTTGCCGCACTCATCTTGTCGACCGTGACGGTGGCTGTTCTGTCGGTTCTCTTTCTTGGTCAGCAGGTCACGGTCCGAATCAGATTCTGTGGCGATTATTTTAAGAAGTCGGTGATCTATGGGCTGAAAGCACATCTTGGAACCAGCGCCCAATTTCTGAATTACCGGGTGGACATTTTTTTCGTGCAATACTATCTGGGTTTTACCCAATTGGGATATTATACCTTGGCCGTTGCCCTCGCGGAATTACTCTGGGAACTTCCTCATTCGATGAGTACTGCGCTGTTTCAAAGGATTTCATCTGCTTCCAGCAACGAAGCAGATAGACTGACACCGAAGATGTGTCGAAATACGCTTTTTTTAATGGTGTTGATTTCCGGATGTGTCTTTTTATTCGGTGAAATGATCATACGAATTGCCTATTCCAGCGCATTTCTTCCTGCGACCGTCGCCCTGAGAATTCTATTGCCCGGGGTGATCGTCCTCAGCATCTCCAAGGTGTTGTCGGGCGATCTGACCGGAAGAGGAAAACCCCTTTACCCCACTCGTGCAGCTCTCATCGCCCTGGGCGCTAACATACCGTTGAACTTCTGGCTCATTCCGCGCTGGGGAATTTCAGGTGCCGCCGCAGCTTCCAGCATCGCCTATTCGCTCCAGGCGTTGGTCGTGCTGTTGTATTTTGTAAAGGTGTCCCACAACAGGATTTCAGATACCTTGATCGTCAGGCGGGAGGACTTCCAGGTCTATAGGCAGTTCCTCCGTGAGGGTTACCGACGGTTCGCACGGCGTCTTGGTCCGGCGAATCGATAGCCAGAGGACATCTCCGGCGATGGTGAGCATGGCATCGCGCCGGACGCTATTTTATAAGCTACCACAGGAAATCAGCTTATATGGACACGGTAATGGAAAAGAAGGAATCATTCGACTCACAGATCTCACTTTGGAAGATCGTCCTTCTGCAGGGGCTGGCCACGATATTCCTTTCCTACCTTTGCTTGGTTAAAGGTTATGGGATGATCATGCTGGCCTTTTTGGGCTTAGCAGCGGTGGGCCTTCCGATCTTGTTTCAACCGAAGGTCGGACTGCTTCTGGGAATCGCTCTCAATGTGACGAGCGCCTCAGCGATGTTTCTGGGTGGTTTCTATATGATCGTCGTGGTATTGACGATTGCGGCCTGGATCTTTAAGCTTCTCACCACCGAACCGGTCTTCGTCTACGCCCCGCAGAACCGGTTTGTCTATGCATTGACGGCAATCATCGTTTTGTCATTGATCTCCGCCGAGAATCTTGAGCTTGGTTTTCAATCGCTGGAGGTCTATCTCAAGGTCATCCTCTTTTATTTCCTTCTGGTAAACATCGCCGGTACGCCGCAAGTTGTGAGGGCCATTCTATGGGTGATGGTTCTTTCGGCGCTTTCGATCTCCCTTTACGGTTTGTATCAGTTCTTATCTGCTCCACCTGTGATCGGTGTTTTAAACCGAATAACCAGCACCAGGGAGGATCCCAATAATCTGGCACTCACCCTCGTGGCGATCATTCCATTGTGCATCGCCCTGGTGGCCACCGAGAGAAGCATTTTTCTGAAGGTATTGGCCGCTCTGTCGGGGGTCATCGTCTTTTTTACGGTGCCGCTCACCTTGTCCAGGGGTGGATTTCTGGCCTTGATCACCATTCTGATCCTTCTGGTAGCCAAAATCAGAAAGAAGAAACTGGCCGTGCTGGTCTTTCTGCTGGTCGTCGGACTAGCGCTCATCATCCTGCCTCCCACCGTCTGGGAAAGAGCCGGTACGGTGGGACTTTCATCCATGGAGGCCTCTGCTCGAATGCGCATGCAGCTTCTCAAGGGTGGTCTGGGGATGTTTTCAGACCACCCGTTTCTTGGGGTGGGTATTGGGAATTTCATCGTTCATTCATTTCGGTATTCAGGTCTTGTGCCCCCGCAATACGCGCATAATATGTTTCTCCATGTCGCTGCCGAGACAGGAATACTGGGCTTGTTCTTTTTTATAGCCCTTCTGTATCTTTCCTGGCGAATCCTGCGTCGCGTGCAGAAATCCAGCCTGTATGACAGAGAATCGTTCTGTTTTCAAGTTTCCCAAGGTCTTGAGATATCATTGCTGAGTTTTTGCGTGGCCGCCTTTTTTCTGTCCCAGCATTTCAACAAGATGCTGTGGATGATCATCGGGCTGACGGCCTGCATCTATCAGCTTCATCAGATGGCGCAGAATCGAAGGCATAATGGATCGGATTCCACCTCTTCCAGGATCGCATCATAGAACCCCGGCTGTCAGAGGATGTCGTGTCGGCCAGGAGTGTGAGAATGAGAATATGTCTTCTTTGCGACGCTCAGAGCATACATTTCAAGCGGTGGGCCGGCCATCTCCGAGCGCGTGGCCATACGGTGAAGATATATTCCCAAAAACATCAGGAGATCCAAGGGGTTCAGGTGTCCTCGATGTCCCTTCCCAGGGCGCCTCTTCCGCTTTTTCACTCTGTCAAAAAGCTGTTCAAGGCGTTATATAGAATTCTCAGGGGGCGACGCCTTCGAAAGGAACTGAGGTCCTATAGACCACAGGTGGTTCACGCACATTTCTTGACCGACTCGGGCTGGATATCATCGTGGACAGGATTTCATCCCTTGATCATCACCGCCCATGGGTCCGATGTGCTGATCCATCCGAAACATTCTCGCATCGATAGTTTTATCGCACGATTTTGCGTTCACAGAGCGGATATCGTCACCGTCGTAGCACGTCACATGAGACCCAGGATCCGGCGGCTTGGTTGCCCAGCCTCGAAGTTGTGCTATCTGCCCAATTTCGTTGATACGGATTTGTTTAACATATCTCATCGGCCGCATCGCGATTACCGGAAAAGGCTGCTGGAACCCGTCATCGTCAGTGCCAGGAGCCTCAAACCAATCTATCATGTCGATCTGCTGATCGAGGCCATTCCCTCGGTTCTGCGGGATATTCCCGATGCCCGCTTCATTATTATCGGCGAGGGCAGCGAGCGGTCAAAGCTGATCGATCAGGCCGAGCAACTCAATATTCAACATCGGGTTGAATTCCTACCCCAGCAATCGCATGAACGCATCTCGGAGATTTTTCAAAATGCCGATATCTACGTCTCGACATCTCGATCGGACGGGCTCTGTGTCTCTCTCCTGGAGGCCATGGCCAGCGGCCTGTATCCTATCGTTACCGACATACCCGGTAGCAGGGAACTGATCGCCGGCGGTATCAATGGCAGCCTGATTTCCCCGGATGATGAGGCGGCTCTGTCTGAGACGATCGTTGATATCGTCAGGCGTCCGCAGCAGCTTCCGAAGGTTATCCGAACAAATTTTGATCTCATTCGGACCCGGTACGAGGAGAAAAAGATCATGCTTGAGGTGGAAAGCCTATACCGGCAGGCGGCAGAGACCGGATCGGGATCGAAATGCCTCAGATAATGAGCAGACGAGATGAAAAATGTATTGATCATCGCCTACTACTTTCCGCCTGCGGGAGGTGGGGGCGTGCAAAGAACCGTCAAGTTCGTCAAGTACCTGTCTCGCTATGGATGGCGACCTTATGTGCTTACGACACGGGGGGGGGCCTATTCGACCCTCGACGATGATCTCGTGGGAGATGTTCCCCGGGATGTAAGAATTTTCAGAATCACAAGCCTAATAACCAGAAAGCGGACTGACAGCTTCCGCCGGAGGAGCCTTGCCCGGTGCAGTGATTCTCCGGGAAAAGAGAAACGAAAGGTCAAAGGATTCAAGAATAAGCTTTTGTGGATGTTTCGTGATGCCCTGCTCATTCCTGACGTTCAGGTTGAATGGGTACCGTTCGTCATCTCAGCCGGCCTGAGGGTGGTGAGGAGACATCACATCGATGCCGTATATACTACCGGAGGACCGTTTTCTACCTTACTTGCCGGATATGCTCTGAAGAAATTAACCGGGAAACCCTGGGTGGCCGATTTTCGGGATGCCTGGATGCAGTGTTCGTATCGGACGTGGGAAAGTCGATTCCGAAAACTGTTTGAGGGGCATCTTCAGCACCTGGTGGTGAACAACGCGGACAGGATCATCACCGTTTCGAAACCCATGAAGGAATATTTCCTGGCAACCTACCCGAACGTCCCGCCTTGGCGGTATGAAGTAATTCCCAACGGGTTTGACCCGGATGATTTTCGGGGGCTGGACATCGAAGAACCCAGGAAATTCACCATCTGCTATACCGGAAGGATCGGCCACGAGATGTATTCTCCGGAGCCTTTTTTTCATGCCCTGTCGCTGTTCATCGAAGAGGACAGCAGGAGACGGGATAATATCGAGATCATCTTCAGTGGTATATTCGAGGACGGCTGCCGGGAACTCATCAGCGCGTACGGAGTGCAAGACATTATCACGATCGAAGGATATATTCCCCATCGACGGGCTATTCAGAGGCAGAGAGCGGCCCATGTTCTGCTGTTACTCTACACCGCCGACCAGGGCGGCGAGGAAATATTGACCGGCAAACTTCTTGAATATCTCAACCAGGGCACCAGTATCCTGGCGCTTATTTCCGGTGAGACCGAAGCGGCCAGATTGATTCGCCGAACAGGGAGTGGTTCGGTGATCGATCCCGGGAATGTTCCTGGCATCAAGCAGGCACTGGCGAACCTTTACCGGCGCTATCGGGAAGGGGATCTGTTTGAAAAGAAGGTTCCTGAGGATGTCTTGCAGGACTACAGCAGGGTGGAATTGACCGGCAGGCTGGCGGAACAAATGGATGCGATTCTCTCACGGACCGGCTCTGTTCGGACGCGGGAGATCGGGCACATTCAGACAATATAATCTCATGGGAAGATCCCCAAAGCATATCGTCAGAATCGGCGTCATCCTCATCTGTGTCTTCGCCGGTATCGCGGGCTACGTTATTTATCGGGCCCACCATTATCCCGTCTTTGATCTGAGAACTATCGACCCGGACGGCTGTGTTCAGGGGTATACTCTGGTGGTCCCGGTGGTCGATGATATCGGTCTGGAGCATGAAGCTCCGAACACTATCTATCTGATCGATAATCACGCCGTGCCGGTACACAGCTGGCAGATCCTGGGAGCGGTTCAGCTGGCCAAGCTCAAACCGGATGGTAATCTGCTCTATGCTACCAGAGATCGATCCTTCCCGCCCAGGGCCGGGCTTCGGGAGATCGACCCCTACGGAAATGTGATCTGGTATTATCCCTGCCGGATAGATCATGATTTTGATGTTCTTGACAACGGCAACATCCTGCTTCATTCTATCGAGGATCTGGACATTCCGGAGATCGGCCCGGGATTGATTCGATGTTCCCGGATAGACGAAGTGACCCCCCGGAAAAACACCGTGTGGACATGGCGGGCAGAAGAACATCTGGACGAGCTGAGCGATCTGACCGGTATCTCCTTTCCCCTGGACAACCCCAAGGGTCTTCACATCATCGATGGGGCCTATGATTGGGCGCATAACAATTCCTGCCGGGTGATTCCCGAAAACAGGACCGCCCTGACGGACTCCCGGTTTCGAGCCGGCAATATTCTGTTCAGTTATTGTAATCTCAATACCATCGGGATCATCGACAGAGAATCAGGCCGCATCGTCTGGGCCTGGGGAGCTGATATACTCGATGGCCAGCATGATCCCAGGATGCTGGAAAACGGCAATGTGCTGATATTCGACAACGGCACGAAAAGAGGATATTCCCGGGTTCTGGAGCTGAATCCCGTGACGGAAGAGATCGTGTGGGTATACGACGATCAATCGTCCGCTGCGCCGGTGTTTTTCAGCGAATATAAGAGCGGTGCCCAGATGCTGCCCAATGGGAACATATTTATCTGCCAGGACCGGTATCGGCCGGTAGATGTGATGAGCAAGGTGTATCATGCGGCCAGTCGGTACCTGCTGAGGAAAAGGATCAGGTCGAGCCGCCTGCTGGAGGTGAACCTGAGCAAGGAGATCGTCTGGGAGGCTGTGATACACTTGAAAGGAGATGGAGTATACGGTCTTTATCAGGCCGACTGGTACTCTGAAAGTGATCTCCGGCCTTTGTTCGGGATTCTCGATTCTCCTAAACATTGGCTGGATGAGGGCCGGATACAGAACCTCAAATCACTGCCTTATATACGTTAAATAAGTTGTTGACACCCTGTGTGATGACTGCATCTGATTGCAGGGCATCGGACATCTTTCGCCCTTAACGTGGGGATCATTTACCCGGGAAGTAAGCTGTGATGATCCTGGCCATGACTGGTAACTATTTTTTCAAGGTGAGCCTGTTCTTTCTGCTCATTGGGGCAGTGTTCTTCGTTTTTCCCGTTCCCGGAATGTGCGCACACCTGTCCATTATCAATAGCGGTTTTGAAGAGAAGGGTCTGTTCAGAAAAACGCCCACAGGCTGGAAGACCTGGGTCAGGAAGGGACATGACGCCGAGGTGACCTTTGATGTTGATGCCAGAATCGCCTATCAGGGCGCCAGGTCGGTGAAAATCATCAACCTTGGTTATGCAGATTGCTGCTATTGTCTCAGGAGAAATATCCCCATTTGTGCCGAAGGAAATTTTCTCTATCAGGTCGGTGGATATATCCGCTGCCGGGATGTGGAGGGGACCGCGACCATAAAGGTCTTTACCGTCGATGAAAACGGCCGCAAAGACTGGCAAGCAGCATTGGCGAACACCGCAGGAAGTCATGGGTGGAGGTTCCTCAGCGAAAGATTCGCAGTGGCATCGACCGTGGTGGAGTTGGGGCTGCAATTGGAGCTGGTCGGTCCGGGAACGGCCTGGTTCGATCAGCTCAGCCTACGAAGAATCGGAACCGATTCTTTGTCCACCATCACCAGGGGGAAGAAGACTTTTCTTGAGATGCCTCTCTTGGGCTATAGCGAACGGCTGAGCTTGTCCGGGGTCCAAGATGCGAGAGATTTTCTCCTCTTCCTGGCGCCCAATCCCGGCGATGTGGTTCCCGATGTGGTGCCCGGTCGTCAAGAGATCAGCTCGAAGGTCGAGATGTATGCAGCACGCGATGAATACGAACCGGCGATTTTCAATATCTATGCTCTCAAGGATCTGGACGGAATCAGGATTCAGGTGACGGATCTCGCCGATTCCCAGGGCCGTATTATTCCAGCGGACGCCATCGATGTGCGAGTGGTTCGATATTGGCCGCAGCGGTTTTCGTGGGATAGCGGCAGCTATCGCGTGATTCCCGAGCTTCTCGAACATCGGCAAGAGGTGGATATCCCGGAACGGAAGAGTCAGCAATTTTGGCTGAGCGTTTACATCCCGCCGGGAACGGTTCCGGGGACATACCGTTCGATAGTGAACATCGCCGCGCGCAACGCGGATTCCTTTGACATGGCGCTGAATGTCCACGTGTGGCCTTTCGAGCTGAAAAGCCCTCTGGATGCCGTGTGGGGCCTGTATGCGGATGATCGCAGGTGGGAAAGGTACACCATTGAGCAGGTGAGGGCAGAACTGGAGGATATCAGATCGCATGGCATCAATAGCCTCCTGATCAGTCCTCTGTCGATGGATCGAATAACCATGGGGCCAGACGGCATCGAGATCGATCTGTCCCGCCTCAATGCCTATATGAAAGCGCTGCAGGATATCGGTTTCCGGGGTCCGGTGGTATTCAGCATCCAGAATCTGGATGCCATTCTATCGCGGCTTCTTCGGGAGAAAGGAGACGAAAGAGACTTCACCAGGGAATATAGAAATGTCGTTAAGCAGCTCAAGGCATCCGCGGAAGAGAACGAATGGCCCCAAATCTGGTATCTGGCCGTGGACGAGCCGGCCAACAGTGAGGAGAAGAAAGAGCGGGCCATCGAACGATATCGGCTTCTCAAGGAGATGGGCTGCGGGACCTTTACCACCGCCGATGCAGTTTTTTGCGATCAGGTGCTCGATCCCTGGCTGGATGTCCGATGCTACCATATCGGCTATACGGGAAAAACAGCCGATCAGTTAGCTAAAAGAAAGGCTGAAACGGCTGATGCCGGGGATATTTTCTGGTGGTATGGGAGCGGCTGCTATCCCGGACAAGAGGGCACTCTGTCCGCGAACAGATACCTGACGGGATTTCTTTTCTGGAAGACGGGGGCTGTTGGTCAGTGGAGCTGGACCTATCAGCGCCCCTCTGGAGATCCCTATGATGACTTCGATGGTGTCGGGAAGGATGCCTGCATTACCTATCCTGCCGAGGGAGGGGGCGGTTCGATTCCGACTCTGCAATGGGAAGGAATCCGAGAGGGAATCGATGATGCCCGATATGTGTACACGCTGGAGACGCTGATACAGAAGAAACTGAATTCTCCCGACAGACGAGCGAGGGAGAAGGCCATGGATGCACGTCGGCAGCTGAACGCCCTGATGGATACGGTGCCCTGGCTATATGAGGATGCCCTCTCGAACGCCGCCGCTGACGATATGAGAAGAAAAATCGTTGAGATGATCCTGGAATTGAGCTCTTGAAAAACTAAAGAGAGAAAAAGGGGATCGAAGGGGCGATCCATGAGGGTCTTGATCGATGCTCACCTTTCATCCGATCGAACGGATGGTATCGGAAGGTACCTGAATGAACTCATTCCCGCGATAGTGGAGATCGATCGGGAAAACGAGTATGTTCTGCTTCTTCAATCCGGTATCGGTCCCGGCCATCCGCTGAAGGTTCTGGAGGCACCGAACCTTGTAAAGAAAGAGGTTCCGTGGCAGGGACTGACGCTGAAACAGCACCTGGCGATCCCCGGGCTGATCAGGAAGCTGAAGGCCGATATCTATCATCATCCTCATTTTGATGCCCCCTGGTTTTTAGCCATTCCGACCGTCGTGACCATACATGGTATGAAGTATATACGACACCCGGACCTCTATAGAATTCAGGTGGGTCGTCGACGAGCTCATTTGAAACATATGCTCATGAAGACCATGATGGGGCATGCGATCAAGAGGGCTGATCGGATCATCACCGTCTCACAAAGCTTGAGAGACGAGATCGTTTCGGTTTTTCATGTTTCCCGGGACGACATTTCGGTTATCCATCTGGGTGTCCAGGCGCCATCGGTGAAACCCAGCGGAAGGGATGAGCTGCGGATGATATTCCGAAAATACGGGGTGAGAGGAAGATACATCCTGTCGATCAGTGAGCAGCTTCCTCATAAGAATCTCGTCCGTCTCATCGAGGCATTTTTCCTGTTTCGTAAGAAACACCGAAATGCGTATCAACTGGTTGTTGCGGGTCGGGCACATTCGGATTATATTGAACCTCAACGAAAGGTCAAAGAGCTGGCTCTGGACGAGACCGTTATATTTCCAGGGCATCTTTCAAACGATGAGCTTGGCTTGATGTATCGATCGGCGGACCTGTTTGTCTTCCCATCCCTTTATGAAGGGTTCGGGCTTCCGGTTCTGGAGGCCATGGCGCATGGGATTCCGGTGATAGCCTCCCGTCGAGCTTCTCTCCCGGAGGTTGTCGGCGAAGCCGGAATTCTCGTGGATCCATATGATCCCGGGGATATCGCCCGGGCCATTGAGAAGGTCCTGACCGAACCCGGGACCGCTGAAAAGTATACCGAGCTGGGGCTGGAGAGGGCAAAGAAGTTCACCTGGGAAAACACGGCCAGGAGCACAGTGGATATTTACCGAAAACTTTATCAACGTTCTGACAACCGTCTCCATTGATAGGATAGAGATCTTGCAGAAGACAAAAGTGCTCCATATGATCACCGAGCTGCCCGTGGGGGGAGCTCAGGACAATACCCTCCTGACGGTTGAGCATCTCGACAAGGATAAGTATGATGTCACCCTGATGAGCTCCCCGGGCGGGTCGTGGGTGGAAAGAGCTCTGGGCATTCCCGATATTCGAGTCGTTCTGAACGACCGGCTTCAAAGGCGTATTCATCCCATCAGCGATCTGGCCGCAATCTGGAGGATCTTTCACCATATTCGCCAGGAGCAGTATGATATTGTTCACACCCACAGCTCAAAACCCGGCATTTTAGGAAGAATTGCAGCCCGGTGGGCAGGCGTTCCGATCATTGTTCATACCATCCATGGATTTCCCTTTAACGATTTCATGAACGTCATCACCAAGCGTTTTTATATCTTCTTGGAAAGAATCGCCTCGAGGTGCGCTGACAAGTTGATCACCGTTTCGAATTTGAATAAAAAGAAAGCCATCGAGTTGCGATTGGCGAAAGAGGACAAATTTGTCAACATCTACAGCGGAATTGATTTGAGACGTTTCACCCCGGATTCGGTCGCCTCCCGGATGAAAGCCGAACTGTCCATTCCCGGGGATCATTTTGTGGTCGGCATGGTGGGACGATTGTCCCCTCAAAAAGACACTTCTACCTTTATCGAAGCAGTGAATATCCTTCGGCAAGATACTCCCAACATCACCTGTCTCTTGGTCGGTGACGGTGAGCTACGCTCCGGCCTGGAAGAATTGACCGATGCTTTCGGACTTCGCGATACGATTCGTTTTTTAGGGGAGCGTAGCGATGTTCCGGAGATCCTGGATGTTTTAGATGTCTTTGTTCTGTCATCGCTGTGGGAAGGCTTAGGGCGAGCCCTCACTGAGGCCATGGCGATGGCAAAACCGGTCGTGGCCACGGCTGTGGAGGGTGTTCCGGAGCTGGTTCACGATCACCAGACCGGAATATTGGTGCAGCCGAAGGATCCGGTATCCATGGCCCGGGCAATCCAAAGGCTTCTCCGGGACAGAGCACTTGCTGAGCAGCTTGGGCGAAATGCTCAAAAAAGGGTGTTGCAAGATTTCGGTTTTGTGACTATGATTGAACAAATAGATGATCTTTATGACCGATTATTAGATCAGCGGTCTCGCGAAGGTGGCTATCGGTATCAAAGCACCTCGCGCAGGGACGATATGCTTCTTTAGATTTTCAAGACGCCACCGCGATTGGCTCGAATCCATGCACACCCTCCGCGAAAAACTCCTCCTCGTCCTGGCCGATATCCTGGCCGTCAACCTGGCCCTGTTCCTGGTCTACTGGATCAGGTTCCATCCCGAAACGGCGCCGGCCGGGGAGTACGTTCCCTTCTCGTTCTTTCTCATTCCGGCCCTGTGGATCACCCTCTACTGGCTGTTCATCTTCGTCTTCAACGGACTCTATAAGAGCACCTGGGACATCTCCCGGATTGACGAGATCCTATCGCTGTTCAAGTCCATCTCCCTGGGCGTGCTGCTGCTGGCCGTGGCCACCCTGGACCTGTCCGATCCCTTTCCCCGCACCCGCCTGGTGGTCTTCTTCTACTGGCTGGCCCTGCTCTTCTGGACGGTCCTGTTCCGTCTGCTGGTCCGCGGATTGGAGAAGCACCTTCGGGCCCGGGGGATCGGCTGGCGCAAGGCCGTCATCGTGGGGGCCGCCGAGCGGGGCGAGAAGCTGCTTCGGGATCTGGCCGAGTATCCCGCCCTGGGATACCACATCATCGGGTTCGTGGACGACGACCCCGACAAGGCGGAGGCCGAGATACTGGGCCGCCGCGTGCTGGGGACCACCGCGCAGCTTCCCGATCTGATCCGCAGCCACAACATTGACGAGATCTTGATCGCCATCTCATCCACCTCCCATGAGGCCATCCTGCGGATTATGGGGCTGTGTGTCGGGCACCGGGTGGTCTTTCGCATCGTGCCCGACCTCTACGACATCGTCAGCGGCCACAAGACCCATCAGGTCTATGGTTTCCCGCTGGTGCGATTGTTCCCCGAGCCGCTCGATCTGCGCCAGCGGTTCATGAAACGGACGGTCGACCTGATTTTTTCGACGGTCGTCCTGGTCGGCCTGTTGCCGGTCTGGCTGCTGCTGGCCCTGGCCATCAAGCTGGACTCGCCGGGGCCGGTGCTGTTCAAGCAGCGGCGGATCGGCAAAGGGGGTCGGGAATACACCCTGCTCAAGTTCCGCTCCATGATCCGGGACGCCGAGAAGCACACCGGCCCGGTCTGGGCGCAAAAGGATGACCGCCGGGTCACCGCTGTAGGGCGGTTTCTGCGACGCACCCGGCTGGACGAGATTCCCCAGCTGATCAACGTCTTCAAGGGGGAGATGAGCCTGGTCGGTCCCCGTCCGGAGCGGCCCTATTTCGTCAAACAACTGGTTCAGGAGATCCCGCTGTATTCCCGGCGGCTCAACGTCAAGCCGGGCATCACCGGCTGGGCTCAGACGCGGCACACCTACGATACCGATATCGACGATGTCCGTGAGAAGGTTCGCTACGATCTGTACTACATCGAGAACATGTCGCTGAGCCTGGATCTGAAGATCATGGCCCGGACCATCCTGGTGACCCTGACCGGTCACGGGGCGCACTGAAAACGACATCGGCTGAGAGAGAACCATGAAAGAAATTCATCCCCCAAGGAGGTGAGACGGAACAGGCAGGAGAAGCTGAAGATAGTATCGGCATGACCGATGAATCGAATGCAAAGAGTCACTCCATGAAAATCTGACTCAAAGGAGGAGGTCACATGAGAACGCTGATCGCGCTGTCCGCCGCCCTGATGATCCTGATGATGGTCACAGGATGCGAAGAGACGGTTACCCAGATCGAGACGGTGGAGAAGTCCGAGCTCAATCCGCCGCTGGGCCTGCGCAGCATCACCGGCGACAGCCAGGTGACCCTGCGGTGGTATTCCAGCAACTACGAGGATGACTTCGGTGGCTATCTGATCTATCAGGCCACCGGCGATTACGAGCAGATCGCTCCCGAGACGATGCCGTCCGGCTTCACCTCCGTGGAAACCCTGACGGTCTTCGGCGGCTCGCCGCCGACCGTGCACACCATCCTGGGCCTGGACAACGGCACCACTTACAGCTTTGCCCTGACCGCCATGGATGAGGGCATCACCAAGGAGAGCTATCCCAGCAACATCGTCTCCGACACGCCGCGACCCTTCGGAACGGCCACCATCTACCAGCAGGAAGCCGAGACCGAACACCTGGCCGGTTTCGATTTCAGCGAGGGCATAGAGGTGCCCTATCTGGACGGGGACTGTGATATCTTCCTGGACGTCTATACCATCACCGATAACCTGCATTACTCCCTGACCAGCCCGGACCAGGCCAGCGCTGCGCTGAGAACGACCGAGATCCAGGATATGGGATACACCACAAGCTTCGATGACATCAGCATCTCTCCGGCAATGGGCTGGGACCCCGATTACAGCGTCGATGTGCTCAATATGGAGAATCACACCTTCGCGCTGAAGACCGAGGATAATAACTACGTCAAGCTGCGGGTGCTGAGCACCGGCAGCGATGGCACCGACCAGAGCTGGGTGCGCTTCGAATACGGCTATCAGACCGTTTCCGGAGATCCTAATTTCAAGAGCCTGCCGTGACGGGCACCGTGCCCAGGGCTGTTGCAGTTCCTTCCGGGCCGGCCCCGCAGCGGGCCGGCCTTCTTACATTTTCTTGACATCTCGGTCCCTTTGCCGTATTTTACGTGATTGCCGAAGCCCGAATCGAAGGGATGCGTATGCTCGATCTGAAATTCGTTCGCGAAAACCTGGAGACGGTCCGGGAGGCCGTCAAGAACAAGGGCGAACGGGTCGATGTGGACCGTTTCGCCAAACTGGATGAACAGTTACGCGATCTCATCGCTCAGGCCGACACCCTCAAACATGAGCGCAACGTGGCCTCCAGGGAGATCGGCGGGGCCCGGTCCAGGGGAGAGGCGGCCGAGGACCAGATGGCCCGGATGAAGCAGGTCTCCGCCCGGATCAAGGACCTGGACGCACAGCGCAAGGCGCTCGAGGACGAGATCCACGGCATCGTCATGGCCATTCCCAACCTGCCGCACCCATCGGCGCCCGTCGGCCGCAGCGAGGAGGATAATGTCGATGTCAGGAGCTGGGGGCAGCCGCCCGAGTTCGATTTCAAGCCCCTGCCGCACTGGGAGATCGGTGAACGACTGGGCATCCTGGATCTGGGCGCTGCGGCCAAGATCAGCGGGTCCGGATTCATCGTCCTCAAGGGGGCAGGCGCCCGCCTGGAGCGGGCCCTGATCGGCTTCATGCTCGATCTGCATACCCGGGAACACGGCTATCAGGAGGTGAGCACCCCCTACCTGGTCAATCGCTTCAGCATGGAGGGCACCGGCCAGCTTCCCAAGCTCGAGGATGATATGTATGCCTGCCAGCCGGACGATCTCTTTCTCATCCCCACCGCCGAGGTGCCGGTAACCAACCTGCACCGGGAGGAATTTCTCCGGGCCGGCGATCTGCCCGTCAATTATGTCTCTTACAGCGCCTGCTTTCGTCGTGAGGCGGGCTCCTACGGTAAGGACACCCGGGGCATCACCCGGGTGCATCAGTTCGACAAAGTGGAGCTGGTCAAGTTTGTCCGCCCGGAGACGTCCTACGATGAGCTGGAGACGCTCCTGGTCCATGCCGAGACGGTCCTGCAGCGGCTGGGACTGCCCTACCGCGTGCGGGAGCTGTGCACCGCCGATCTGAGCTTCGCGGCGGCCAAGTGCTACGATATCGAGGTCTGGGCCGCCGGAGTGGGGAACTATCTGGAGGTCTCCTCCTGCAGCAATTTCGAGAGTTTCCAGGCCCGGCGCAGCGGCATCCGTTTCCGGGAAGCCCCTGGTGGAAAGGCCGATTACGTGCATACCCTCAACGGATCCGGCCTGGCCCTGCCCAGGACCGTGATCGCCATCCTGGAGAACTATCAGACCGCCTCCGGAGAGGTGATCGTGCCGGAAGCGCTCCGGCCGTATATGGGCGGACTGGAACGGATCGGTTGATATGACCCTGTTGAGAAAAAAGGCCAGCCGGCCCTATCGGGTCTATCGCCTGTCGTGGTTCTTTCGGGGACTGCTCTTCGTGGGCGGTCTGGTCATCATCCTGCTCTTTCTGCTGTATACCCAGAGCCTCCTGGGAAAGCTCAGGGAGAATGCCACCAGTGTATCCAACGCCTATGCCAAGCTGCTGGCCGTGGCCACCTACCCGACCACGGCCGGCCCGGAGCTGAACGTCATCTTCGAGGAGGTCATCCGCAAGACCGATTTTCCCATCATTCTGACCGACACCGACGGGGTGCCCCGGGTGTGGAAACAGGTGCCTGTACCCTGGGACGACAACAGCCCTCAGGCGGTGGCCCGGCTGCTCAAGCTGGTCCGCAGGATGGATCAGATCAACGATCCTATCCCCCTGCAGGCCGAGACCGACGGCGAAGTGATCGGCCATCTTCACTACGGTGAATCGCCCCTGGTGAAGCGGCTCAGCTGGCTGCCTTACGTCGGTGTGGCGGTGGTGATCTGTTTCGTTCTCATCGGGGTGTACGGCTTTCAGAACATCAAGAAGAGCGAGCAGCGCTACATCTGGGTAGGCATGGCCAAGGAGACGGCCCATCAATTCGGCACTCCGCTATCCTCCCTGATGGGCTGGCTGGAGCTGATGAAGGATCAGATCGACCGCAACCGGCCGCAGCTCGGCGATGAGGATGCTGAGAAGTTCGACTCCATGGTCGTGGAGATGAACAGCGAGGTGGATCGTCTCAGCACCATCGCCTCGCGCTTCGGGCAGATCGGCTCCGTTCCCGAACTCAGGAAGACGGACATCCTGCCGGTGCTCTCGGAGAGCGTCTCCTATCTGCGGCGGCGGCTTCCCCAGGTGTCCCGGGAGATCCGCATCGAGGAATTCTATCGCCCGCTGCCCCCGGTGGCGGTCAACACCGACCTGCTGGCCTGGGTGGTGGAAAACCTGGTCAAGAACGCCCTCGACGCCATGGCCGGCTCCCAGGGTGTCATCGATATCCAGGCCGAGGTGGACCGGTCCGGGAAATGCGTCAACATCGCCATCAAGGATGAGGGGCGGGGCATCAGCCCCAACGAACAGCGGAAGATCTTTCTTCCCGGGTATACCACCAAGAAGCGCGGCTGGGGCCTGGGCCTGACGCTGGCCAAGCGGATCATCGAGGAGTACCATCAGGGGCGGCTGTATCTGGCCGAAAGCAAGCCGAAGAAAGGCTCCACCTTTGTCATCTCGCTGCCGGTGGCGTAAAGGAGGTTGGATCCCGATATGGAAGAGAAGAAGAGACTGCTCTGGGTCGACGACGAGATCGATCTGCTGAAATCCCACATCATCTTCCTGGAGGGACGGGGATATCAGGTCTCCCCGGCGTCCAACGGGGAGGACGCCATCTCCCTGATCCAGAAGGAGCGCTTTGATATCGTCCTGCTGGACGAGATGATGCCCGGGATGGACGGGCTGACCACCCTGGAGAACATCAAGAACATCGACCCCGGCGTTCCCGTGATCATGGTCACCAAGAGCGAGGAAGAACGTCTCATGGACGAGGCCATCGGCCGGCGGATCGACGACTATCTGACCAAACCGGTCAATCCCAGCCAGATCCTTTCTGCCTGCAAGCGTATTCTGGATGCCCGCAAGATCCAGGGCCAGCAGCTGACCAAGGATTATGTCTCCGAATTCAACAAACTGAAGTCCCAGCTGGCCGGCGGGCAGCTGGGCTGGAAGGAATGGGCTCAGGTTCACGAGGACCTGTCCCGCTGGGATCTGCTGCTGGACGGATTTCCCGATGTGGGATTGCGGCAGACCCATGAGGACCAGAAGAAGGAGTTCAATCACTCCTTCGGAAAATATGTCCAGGGCAGCTATCGCGGCTGGCTCAGGGAGGAAAATCCTCCGGTGCTGTCGGTCGATGTGGTGGCCGAATATCTCTATCCCCTGCTGGCGGCCAAACAGCAGGTCTTCTTCGTGGTCATCGACTGCATGCGGCTGGACCAGTGGCTGGCCCTGGAGGAGATCCTCAGCCGGTACTACGACATCAGCCGTCATCTGTACTACTCGATCCTGCCCACGGCCACCCCGTACTCTCGCAATGCCCTGTTCAGCGGCCTCTATCCGGGGGAAATCGCCCAGCAGTATGCGGAGCTGTGGAAGCCCGGAACGGCCGACGATCAGAGCAAGAACCGCTACGAGCGTCAGCTGCTGGACCGCCAGCTGGACAAGATGGGGCTCAAGCTGTCGCCGGAACCCAAGTATGTCAAGATCCTGGAGGTGGAGGAAGCGGCCAATGTGTCCCGCAAGCTGTCCTCCTATTTCGACGTTCCCCTGACCTCGCTGGTCTTCAACTTCCTGGACATCCTGGCCCACGGCCGATCCGAGTCGGAGATCCTCCAGGAGATCGCTCCCGACGAGACGGCCTTCCGGTCGCTGATGCGCACCTGGTTTTTGCACTCGCACCTGTTTGAGATCCTCAAAGCGCTGGCCCAGCGCGATGTGGTCGTGGTGGTGACCACCGATCACGGCAGCGTCCTGTGCACCCGGGGGACCAAGGCCTTCGGCAAGAAGGACACCTCCACCAATCTGCGCTATAAATACGGCAACAATCTCCGCTGCGACCCAAAGCAGTCGCTGATGATCAACAAGCCCGGGGAGTATAAGCTGCCGGCCTACACCCTGAACACCACCTACATCATCGCCAAAGAGGATTTTTATTTCGTCTATCCCACCAAATTCCATCAGTACCAGCGGCAGTACAAGAACAGCTTTCAGCACGGCGGTATCTCCATGGAGGAGATGATCCTGCCCCTGGCGGTGATGAGGCCGAGATAGATGGCGCCGGCGGAGACCACCCGGACGATCACCGAAAGCGCCGAGGAGACGCGCGCTCTGGGCGAGCGGCTGGGCCGGCGGTTGGCTCCCGGGGACGTGGTGGCCCTCTACGGAGGGCTGGGCAGCGGCAAGACCACACTGGCCCAGGGCATCTGCCGGGGGCTGGGGGTCGGGGAGGTGGTCAACAGTCCCACCTTCACCATCGTCAATGAATATCACGGGCGCTGCCCGGTCTATCATCTGGATTGTTATCGCCTGGCGGGCGCCGAGGATCTTGTGGGGTTGGGGTACGAGGAGTATTTCTACGGGAATGGGGTCTGTCTGATCGAGTGGGCCGAGAAGGCCGCCGATGTGCTGCCCTCACGGCGGTTCGGCGTGCGCTGCGAGCAGGTCGGGGTGGGCCGCAGGGAGATCGTCATCGAGGCGGTGAATGAGGATGCGAATTCTGGCGGTGGAAACGGCCACCCTGCAGGGATCGATCGCCCTGGTCGATGATTCTAAAGTGCTGGCCGGGTTGCGGTCCCCCGAGGGAATACCCCATGCCCGCTGGCTGATGCCGGCCATCGAGCGGCTGTTCTGTGAAACGGGACTGTCTCTGGAAGGGATCGACGGATTGGCCGTCTCGGCCGGACCGGGCTCATTCACCGGCCTGAGGATCGGCCTGAGCACCGTCAAGGGACTGGCCCTGGGGGCCGGGAAACCGGTCGTGGCCGTCCCCACCCTGGATGCGCTGGCCCGGTCCGTGCCGCCCGGCCGCCGGCTGCTCTGTCCCATTCTGGATGCCCGCAAGAAGGAGGTCTACGCGGCCTTCTTCCGCCCGGACGGGGACGGCGGATGGGAGCGCCGGACGGAGGATCTGGCCCTGACGCCCGGACGCCTGGCAGAGCGGATCGACGAGCCTGTGCTGTTCGCCGGCAATGGCATCGATCCCTATCGACAGGTGCTTGAAGCGGCGCTGGGGCGCCGGGCGCTGTTCGCCGCGGGACGATTCCGCTTCCCCCGGGCCGAGGCGGTGGCCGAACTGGGGCTGATCCGGCTGGCCCGGGGACAGGCCGATACGCTGGAGACCCTGGAGCCCCGCTACGTGCGTCCCTCGGAGGCCGAGGTCAAGAAACGGAAGAAGGACGAGTCATGATCGATCCCGCTGCCGAACCCTGCCGGCTGCAGCCCATGCAGGATGATCATCTCGACCGGATCTGCCGGATCGAAGAGGCCAGTTTCTCCAATCCCTGGCCGCGGGAGAGTTTTCTGGGCGACCTGCGGTCCTCCCATGCCCGTTGCACCGTGGCCCTGGCCGGGAAGCTGGTGATCGGTTACGCCATCGGCTGGTTCGTTCTCGATGAGCTGCATGTGCTCAACCTGGCCGTCGATCCTGAACATCGCCGACTGGGAATCGGTCGGGAGTTGCTGCAGGACCTGCTGGCCGCCGCCGGGCGCCGGGGCTGCCGCTACGCCGCGCTGGAGCTGCGCAGCTCCAACGTGCAGGCCAGCCGGTTGTATGAGGAGTTCGGTTTCAAACCGGTGGCTGTGAGAAAGAGGTATTACCGCCATCCCACCGAGGATGCCCTGGTGATGTGGCTGGATCTGGAATCCGGCACAGGATACGGTTCTTCGGGGCTGGAGGTGACCGATGGAGTGGTTTCGAAAAGTTAAGCGCGGGCTGAAGACACAGAAGAAGAAAGAGATCCCCGACGGCTTGTGGCTGAAATGCGACCGTTGCGGGGAGATCATCTACCGCAAGGAGCTGGAGCGGGCTTCCTGGGTGTGTTCCAAATGCGGGTACCATTTCCGCATCACCAGCGCGCAGTATATCTCCATCCTCATGGATGACTGCCGGCTTGACGAGATCGACAGCGAGCTGACCTCCGGCGACCCGCTCGGTTTTCGCGACTCCAAGAGGTATCCCGACCGGATCAGCAAGGCCGTTCAGCAGACCCGGATGAAATCGGCTGTCCGGGTGGGAACCGGCCGGCTGGAGGGGATTCCGCTGGTGGCGGCCTTTCTGGATTTCAGCTTTTTAGGGGGCAGTATGGGATCGGCCGTCGGTGAGAAGATCGCCCGGGGGATCCGCCTGGCCATTGAAAAGAAGCTTCCCCTGGTCATCCTGTCCAGCTCCGGCGGTGCCCGCATGCAGGAAGGGATCCTGTCCCTGATGCAGATGGCCAAGACCTCCGCCTATCTGGGCAAACTGGCTGACACCGGGCTGCCTTATCTGTCCGTTTTGACGCATCCCACCACCGGCGGCGTGTCGGCCAGCTTCGCCATGCTCGGCGATGTCAATCTGGCCGAGCCCGGCGCCCTGGTCGGTTTCGCCGGACCGCGGGTTATCGAACAAACCATCGGCCAGGAGCTTCCCGAGGGCTTTCAGCGCAGCGAATTCCTCCTGGAGCATGGCTTTGTGGACTGCATCGTGCCCCGGAAAGAGCTGAAATCCCGCATTCATACCCTCCTCAAGCTTCTCTGGAACGAACCGTCCTGAGATGAGCGGCACACCATCCAAAACCTATCAGCAGACCCTCCGGCAGCTGTACCGGCTGGGACAGTTCGGGATCAAGCTGGGGCTGAACAACATCACCGCCCTGCTGGATGATCTGGGACAACCGCACAATGCCTTCCCCTCCATCCATATCGCCGGCAGCAACGGCAAGGGCTCGGTGGCCGTTCTGCTGGCCACCGCCCTGCAGGCCGCCGGTAACCGGGTGGGATTGTATACCTCCCCGCATCTGGTCGATTTTCGGGAGCGAATCCGGGTCGACGGCGAATGCATCTCCCGGCGAAACGTCATTCGTCTGTGGAACCGTCTGCGCCCCCGGGTGCGCCGGCTCAAGGCCACCTATTTCGAGACGGTCACGGCCATGGCCTTCCAGTATTTCCGAACCCGTGATGTGGATATCGCCATCGTCGAGACCGGGCTGGGCGGCCGGCTGGACGCCACCAATGTGCTTCTGCCCCATGCCGCGGTGATCACCAATATCTCCCGGGAGCACACCCGCTGGCTGGGAAGACGGCTGGAGCAGATCGCCCGGGAGAAAGGCGGTATCATCAAGGAAGGCGTGCCGGTCATCTGCGCCGAGTCCAAGAAAACGCCCCTCAGGGTGATCGATCGGATCTGTCGGCGGCAGAAAGCCGGCCTGCATCTGGTAAGCGAGGAGCTGCGCTGGGAGGTGGAAGAGGCCTCGCTGGACGGGACCGATCTGTTTGTCTGGTTCGAGGAACAGGGATATGGCTCTCTCTATCTGGGGCTGCCCGGGGCTCATCAGGTGCGCAACGGGATGACCGCCCTGTTGACCCTGCTGGTGCTGGGCAATATCGGCTGGCGTATCCCGCTCAGGGCCATCCGCACCGGATTCGCCCTGGCCCACTGGCCCGGCCGGCTGCAGGTGGTCCAGCATGATCCCCTGGTCCTGATGGACGTGGCCCATAATCCTGACGGTTGCCGTCAGCTGAAACAATCAATCCGGGAGTTCTTTCCCGGCCGGAAGGTCTCCTTCGTCCTCGGGGTTCAGGAGGACAAGGAGGTCGGCGCCATGATCCGGCATCTGGCGCCGGTGGCCGAGCGGTTCTACCTGACCAAAGCCTCCTGGAAAGGGGCCGCCAGGCCCAAGGACCTGGCCCGAAAGGTCAAGGACCGGGGACTGCCCTGCCGCACCTATCCGCGGGTTCGGGAAGCGCTTCGGGCCGCCATCGGGCCGCCGGACGAGATCATCTGCGTCACCGGATCGCATTACGTGGTCGGGGAGGCCATGGAGGAGCTGGGAATACAACCGTGAATCGTGTTGGTGTTCGTATTGGTGAATTGTTCGACGGACCTCTCGAGATGGCCGCCGCCACCGGCACCAACACGAATCGCCTCGCTTTTTCCCTTGACAATCCCCCCCTCTTGATGTAATAATAACAGCACATATCCGCCCAAGTGCCGAAGGGAGAGGATGCAATTATGGCCAAGGTCACGCTGAAGAACATCACCAAGATCTTCGATAAGAAGGTCACCGCCGTCGATGATATCAGCATCGAGATCGAGGACAAGGAGTTCGTGGTTCTGGTGGGACCCTCGGGATGCGGCAAGTCGACCACCCTGCGGATGATCGCCGGACTGGAGGAGATCACCCGGGGGGAGATTTACATCGGGGACCGGCTGGTCAACGATGTGCCGCCCAAGGATCGCGATATCGCCATGGTCTTCCAGAACTACGCCCTCTATCCGCATATGACCGTTCGTCAGAACATGGCCTTCGGCCTCAAGCTGCGCAAGTACCCCAAAAGCGAGATCGAGGAGCGGGTCCAGGAGGCGGCCGACATCCTGGGTATTCGGGAGCTGCTCGACCGCAAGCCCAAAGCCCTGTCCGGCGGACAGCGGCAGCGGGTGGCCGTCGGGCGGGCCATCGTCCGCAAGCCGCAGGTCTTCCTCTTCGATGAGCCGCTGTCCAACCTGGACGCCAAGCTGCGGGTGCAGATGCGCACCGAGATCAGCAAGCTGCACAACCGCTTAGGGGTGACCATGGTCTATGTTACTCACGACCAGATGGAAGCCATGACCATGGGCAACCGCATCGTCCTGCTCAAGGACGGCGTGGTCCACCAGGTGGACACCCCGCTGAATCTGTACGACCATCCGGTGAATAAGTTCGTGGCCGGCTTCATCGGCAGCCCGGCGATGAACTTCATGGAGGGTATGCTCAAGGCCGAGAACGACACCCTGATCTTCGACGAAGGAAATGTCCGGGTCAAGATCTCGCCGCCGATGGCCGATTCTCTCATGCCCTATATCGGCAAGGAGGTCACCTTCGGGCTCCGTCCCGAGGATATCTATGAAAAGGGTTTTGCCGAGGGCGCCGATGAGAAGATTCCGGCGCAGGCAACTCTGGAAGTGCTCGAGCCCATGGGCAACGAGCTGTTTCTCTATCTGACCACCGGCACACACCCCATCGTGGCCCGGGTGGACGTGCACGAGACCCCCGAGGTGGGACAGAAGCTGGATCTGATCTTCGACATGAGCAAGGCTCACTTCTTCGATAAGGATACAGAAAAAGCCATTGACTGATCAGGACGGACCGGTGCCGTCGGACGAAAGCCGTCCGGCGGCATTTTTTTTGGACAGGCCGGTCCGTCGTCCCCGGCAGGATCGCCGACATGAACGCAGGTGAACAGCCTTCCGATCTGCTCAGCGATCGAGCCCGCCGGGCCACTGCTTTGCTGCGGGCCTGTACCCTGTGTCCCCGGGAATGCGGCGTCAACCGCCTGGAGGATGAGCGCGGTTTCTGCCGCATCGGCGCCCGGGCGGTGGTGGCCAGCGCCGGGCCGCATTTCGGCGAGGAGTCCGTCCTGGTGGGGACCCACGGCTCCGGAACGATCTTCTTCGCCGGATGCAACCTGGGCTGCCTGTTCTGCCAGAACTATGACATCAGCCATCTGGCCGCCGGAGAGGAAGTTTCCGAGAAGGATCTGCTCCGGCAGATGCTGGCCCTCCAGGCCCTGGGCTGCCACAACATCAACCTGGTCACGCCGACCCACGTGGTCCCCCAGATCCTGCAGGCCCTGGCGCTGGCCCGCAGGGAGGGCATGGATCTACCGGTGGTCTACAACTGCGGCGGATACGAGTCGGTGGCCACCCTCCGGCTGCTGCAGGGGATCGTCGATATCTACATGCCGGATGTCAAGTACGGCGACAACGAGGCCGCCGGGAGATACTCCGGCGCGGACGATTACTTCCAGCGGGCCGGTGAAGCCCTGATCGAGATGCACCGCCAGGTGGGCGATCTGGTGGTCGATTCCAATGGTCTGGCCCGGCGGGGCCTGCTCATCCGTCATTTGGTGCTGCCCGGCGGACAGGCCGGCACCGAGCGGGTCATGCGATTCATTGCCGAAGAGCTGTCCACCGACTCTTACGTGAACATCATGGCCCAATACCATCCGGAGTACCGGGCGGCGGAGTATCCGGAGTTAAGCAGGCGGATCACGGCCCAGGAATACAGGGAAGCCGTCGAGGCCGCCAGACGAAGCGGACTGAGAAGATTGGATCGATAACCGGTACAAGATCTGGAGGATCGATATGCGGGTCAGAGTGGGCCGGGCCGAGGTGATCCTGGAACACGGCGACATCACCGAGATGGACGTGGATGCGGTGGTCAACGCGGCCAACAACCATCTGTGGATGGGCGGCGGGGTGGCCGGGGCGATCAAACGAAAGGGCGGCGAAATCGTCGAGCGCGAGGCCGTGGCCAAAGGGCCCGTTTCAGTGGGCGACGCGGTCATCACCACGGCCGGCGAGCTGAAGGCCCGGCACGTCATTCACGCCGCCGGCATGGGCCAGGATCTGAGAACGGACGAGGACCTGGTCCGCAAGGCGACCCACTCCAGTCTGGTCCTGGCCGAGGAGAAGAAACTCACCTCGCTGGCCTTCCCGGCCATCGGCTGTGGGGTGGGCGGGCTCTCGGCCCATCTCTGCGCCCGGGCTATGCTGGCCGAGGCGGTGGAATTCCTTCAGGAGTCCGAGTCGCTGGAGAAGGTGGTCTTCGTCCTTTTCGATGACGGCACCTACCGGATCTTTCAGGAGCGGCTGGCGAAGATCTTCTCCGCTCCCGAACATTCCTGAACCTGAACGCGGTGGAGTGCACCGGCAGTTCTGAATACGCCGGCGGAAACGGCCAGCTTTCCACAGCAGGATCGCGGGGGATCTGATGAGAGTCGGATACGTCCAGTTCGATCCCCATTTCGGGGACAAGGAGTATAATCTGGGCCGGGCCGAGGAGTTGATCCGGGGAGCCGAGGCCGAGCTGCTGGTGCTGCCGGAGCTGTTCAACAGCGGCTATCTGTTTCTCTACCGGCAGGAGACGGCCAAACTGGCCGAGCCGATCCCCGGGGGCCCCACCACGCAGGTACTGCTGCGCCTGGCCGGGGAAACGGGCACGCATCTGGTGGCCGGGCTGGCTGAGGAGGCCGGTCGCCGGCTATATAACTCGGCCGTCCTGGTCAGCCCCGCCGGATGGGTCCGGACCTACCGCAAGAGCCACCTGTTCGTCGATGAAAAAACCTTTTTTCACCCCGGAGACTCGGGATTCCTGACCTTCGATATCGGAGAGGCGAAGCTGGGCCTGATGATCTGCTTCGACTGGATCTATCCCGAGTCGGCCCGCATCCTGGCTCTCAAGGGGGCCGACATCATCTGCCACCCGGCCAATCTGGTCCTGCCTTACTGCCAGCGGGCCATGGTCACCCGCTGCCTGGAGAACGGCGTCTTCGTGATCACCGCCAACCGGACCGGAACGGAGAGCCGCGGCGAGAAGACCCTGACCTATTCCGGTCTGAGTCAGATCACCGGCCCCCGGGGAGAGGTGATCTGTTCGGCCGGACCGGACGAGGAGGTCGTCGGCGTGGCCCGGATCGATCCCCTGCGCGCCCGGGATAAGAAGATCACCGAGCGCAACGATCTGCTGGCTGATCGCCGGACCGATCTCTACGGGGATCTGACAGCGTGAGCTTGCCGGGCCGCCACGGATGTTCGACCCGGAACGGGCGCGGCCACCGCGCCCTTTTTTCTGCCTGAGATAGGCTTGCGTCGGTCCGCTGCCGGCTCGTCGCCACCACCCGGCCAGAAAAAGCTTGACTTTGATGGTGCAGTGCACTATCATAGACACTGGGATTGTGCAGCGCACCATAACCATTGGAAAGGGGGGTTCGATCATGCCGCGGGTCATCAAGAGATATGTCAACCGGAGGCTCTATGACGTCCAGGAGAAGAGGACGGTGACGCTCCAGGATGTGGCCGAGATGGTCAAGAAGGGTGAAGATGTCATGGTCATCGAGAACAAGACCAAGGAGGACATCACCCTGCCGACACTGTTTCAGATCTTATCGGCCGAGGCCAGGGACTGGAAGGACAACATGCCATCGGCCAGAGTTGCCAGCCAGTTCTTTCTCAAGGGTGGCGGTGCGGTGGTGGAGGCCGTGAAAAAGGCCCTCATGGCCAGTATCGGGGCCATGGATATCACCCGGGAGAAGGTGGAAGAACTGGTCGACGATCTGATCAAAAAGGGACATCTGAACAAAGAGGAGCGGTCACAGACCATCAAGGAGCTTCTGGAGAAGGCTGAGGAACGGTCCAGGGAGGCCAAGCTGTGGATCGAGGAACAGGTCAGGACCACGGTGAAAAAGATCCGTCCGGCCAAGGAAGAGGAACTCAAAGATCTCCGGGAGCAGGTTAAGACCCTGCAGAAGACCATCGCCCACATGGAGAAGAAATTGAACGCCACCAGGCGGAAAACCTCTCGATGAACATCCTCAGAAAGAGAGACCGCCGACCCATGATCGGCGGTCTTTCTTTTCTGCCGAAAAGATGTTGACAGCGGAGAGGTTTTGTGGTATTTATTGAGGGAAAAATGGCTATCTCTCAGATCGGCAAAGGGTATCGTCACCTCAAACGCTTCCGGCAGATCGTGGCCGTACTGCTCAAGTATGGGTTCGGCCAGTTGCTCAGCCGTATCAAGGTCTCACACTATCTGCTGCGAAGCCAGTCCCTGACCATCAAAGGGTTGAAGGAGGTGGTACAGCTTTCTGCGCCGGAGCGCCTGCGCATGGCGCTGGAGGAGCTGGGTCCGGCTTTCATCAAGCTGGGCCAGGTGCTCAGCATGCGGCCGTTCCTGGTGCCGCCGGAGTTCATCAGAGAACTGTCCAAGCTCCAGGATGAGGTCTCTCCGGTTGGTTACGAACAGATCAGTCAGGTTATCCACCAGGAACTGAACGGCGAGCCGGAGATGCTGTTTGCCAGGTTCCGCAGGAAACCGCTGGCCTCGGCCTCGCTGGCCCAGGTGCACAGGGCCCTTACCCGGGACGGAGATGAGGTTATCGTCAAGGTGCAGCGTCCCGGCGTGCGCCAGATGATCATGGAGGACATGAGCATTCTCAAGGATCTGGCCGGTCTGCTGGTCAAACACCTGCCGGAGAGCCGGCGATATGATCCCCGGGGCATCGTGGAGGAGCTGGAACGGACCACCCGGCGGGAGGTGGATTTCACCAACGAGGCCCGGAACATGGAGATCTTCGCCCGCAACTTCACCGGGTCCGAGACGGTCCACGTGCCCAGAGTTTTCTGGGAGCTGAGCTCTCACCGGGTGTTGACTATCGAGCGGGTGGACGGCGTGAAGATCTCGCACCTGGAGAGGTTTACGGAGCATGGTCTGGACCGGCGGATCGTCGCCCGCCGGGGCGGACGGGCTTTGCTGAAGCAGATCTTCGAGGACGGGTTCTTCCACGCCGATCCGCATCCCGGCAATCTGTTCGTCCTGCCGGGTAATATCATCGCGCCGGTCGACTACGGCATGATGGGCCGTCTCAGTCCGGGGATGATGTCCCAGCTCTCGGAATTGCTGGTGGCCCTGTTTCATCGGGATGTGGATGAGCTGGCCCGGCTGTATCTGGAGATGGGCCTGGTGGAAGAGGATATCGATCTGACGGCGTTCAAGCTGGACCTCACCGATCTGATCGACACATACACCGGGCTGCCCCTGAACCGCATCGACATGCAGGGGGTCATGGAAGACCTGTTTTCCATCTCGGAACGGTATCAGTTCCGCATCCGTTCCGAATACATGCTCCTGGCCCGTGCGCTGATCACCTACGAGGAGGTCGGCCGGATGTTGGATGAGGAGTATGATTTTGTGGCCGAGGCCGAACCGTTCGTCCGGGGCCTGGTGAAAAGACGATTTCAGCCGGAGCGGCTTCTTGGCGAGCTGATCAGGACCGGCCGGGACCTGCACCGGCTGATGAGCATATTTCCCCAGGAGATGAGCTCGATCCTGAAGAAGGTCCGGCGGGGTGAGCTGGCCCTGGAATTCCGGCATCGCGGCCTGGACCGTCTGATCAACGAGCTGGATCGCTCCAGCAACCGCCTGGCCTTCAGCCTGATCATCGCTGCCCTGATCATCGGTTCATCCATGATCATGCGCCTGGAGGTGGGGCCGTTTCTGTTCGGGTATTCTATTCTCGGCATCGCCGGTTTTCTGATCGCCGGGATGCTGGGCCTGTGGCTGGCTATCGCCATCCTCAGATCGGGAAGACTGTGACGGAATATGCGCAGGGGTGGTGTGGTGGCAGTGGATGAGATCACTTGGCATCTTCTCTTTTCTCACCCCAATTCTTTTCCAAAGGAGGTCTTTGATGAAGGGAAAGGGTTGTCTTGTCGCCGTCATCATCGTGGTCGTTGTTCTGGCAGCCGCCCTGCTGCTGCTCTACATGAATCGGGGAAAACTGGTCAATATGGCCATGGACAAGATGGTCGAGGGCGTGATGACCAATCTTCCGGAGGGGTATGATCAACAGGCCGCCCAGCAGACGTTCGATGATTTTGTCGTGGCTGTCAAGGAGAACCGGGTGGAGAAAGAGGAATTTCAGGAGATCGGCGAGTTGATGCAGGCCATCATGGCCGACAAGAAACTGGAGACCGAGGAAGTCGACCAGCTCATGGAGGTGCTGCGGGAAGCCAGCCAGTAGCCGGCGGAGGCCGTCGACCGTCGTCGGGGCAGGCTTGGTCGAAAATAGGGCAGCGGCTGTCATTCGCGGATCGTCGGCGGAGGCGCATCAGCCCCGATTTTCTATTGACAGGAGGCTCATTCTGCTGTATTTTTAGCAGACCATTTTAGCACTCTCATGGCCCGGGTGCTAAACAGGGGGCATACTATAACTTGGTAAAAAATAGTGAAATAGAGGGACCACTGAGCGCCCGTGCGAGGCGCATTCTGGAATCGGTGATCCACCAGTATATCCGCACCGCCGAGCCGGTGGGCTCCCCCCATCTGGCCCGGCAGCGGCGCCTCAAGCTCAGCCCGGCCAGCATTCGCAACACCCTCGGGACCCTGGAGAAGTTAGGCTATCTCTACCAGCCGCACACCTCGGCCGGGCGGGTGCCGACCGATCTGGGATACCGGTATTATGTCGATGCGCTGATGCCGCTGTATACCCTCTCGGAGTCGATCAAGGGCCGCATTCGCACCCAGGTCAGCCCGGGCAGCCATGATATCGATGACATCCTCGGCCAGGCCTGCCAGGTGCTGGGCCTGGTCTCACGGCAGCTTGGCGTGACCCTGAGCCCCCGGTTTCACCAGGGCATCTTCAAACGCATGGAGATGGTCCCGCTCTCGGAAACACGACTCCTGCTGGTGCTGACCATCAAGTCCGGTCTGGTGAAGACGGTGGTCATGGAAGTGGGCACCTCCATTCCGGAGCACCAGCTCCAGGAGACCTGCCGCCTGCTCAACGAGCGCCTCAGCGACCTGACCATCCAGGAGATCCGCGAAACGCTCCCCAGGCGGGTCCGCGATGTATCCTACGGCGATCCCCGGCTGGTCCAATACATGGTCGATTCCGCCCATCTGTTCTTCGATTTCCCCCAGGGCGGGCAGCTCCACTTCGCCGGCACGGTCAATATCGTCAATCAGCCCGAGTTCCAGGACCGGTCGAAGCTGAGGAAGCTGATGGGGCTGCTGGAGGAGGAGAAGACCCTGGGGACGCTGCTCGCTCAGCGGCCCGGAGAGGGTGTTTCGGTAACCATCGGCCGGGAGAATGTCCACGGCGAGATGCAGCACTACAGTCTGCTGACCACCCGATACCGGGTCGGCGAGGTCGAGGGAACGCTGGGCATCATCGGGCCCACCCGGATGCGCTATGCCCGGCTCTGTGCGGTGGTGGACTATATGGCCCGACTGCTGGAACTCATCTGGGAGGAGTGAGGTGTCCGTATGAGCAAGACGAAATCCCGGCGGAAAGAGATAGAGCCGCAGAAAGAGAAAGTGAAAGCGAAGGACAGGTCCGGGAAGAAGACCGCCCCGGCCGAGGCGCCCGGCGAGGAGAAGCCCGCCCGGCAGGAACAACGCGCCCGGGAGCTGGAAACGTTCAACGAGGAGCTCCAGAACGAGAAGGAGCAGCTCGAGGACCGCCTGCTTCGGCTGGCGGCCGAATTCGATAACTACCGGAAACGGACCATCCGGGAGTTCCAGCAGGTGGTGGATAACGCCAACAGGGATCTTATTCTTCAGCTTATCGATGTCCTGGATAATTTTCAAAGGGCCCTCGACTCGGCCAAAAGCGCCAAGGATTTTGACGCCTTTCATAAGGGCGTGGAGCTGATCTACGCTCATCTTCACGAGATCCTCACCCGGCAGGGGCTGGAGCCCATCGAGGCGGTGGGCCAGCCCTTCGATCCTCATCTTCATGAGGCGGTCATGCAGATCGACGATGATCAGCATCCACCGGAGACCGTCGTGGACCAGATGCAGCCGGGTTATCTTCTCAGAGATAAACTTTTGCGAGCCCCACGGGTGGTCGTCTCGCGGGGCCCCGGAGAGAAAGAAAGATCATCGCAGGGAGCCGGATGATATGTCCAAGATCATCGGCATCGATCTGGGCACCACCAACAGCTGCGTCGCCGTCATGGAAGGCGGCGAGCCGGCCGTGATCTCCAACCCGGAAGGCGGACGGACCACCCCTTCGGTGGTGGCCTTCACCAAGTCCGGGGAGCGGCTGGTCGGGCAGGTGGCCAAACGTCAGGCCATCACCAACCCCCAGAACACCATCTTCTCGATCAAACGCTTCATGGGACGC